>Ga0272441_10002156_pt1 | contig 40530 bp, 43 predicted proteins | sample SSMProp6N_FD_193582 | JGI IMG/M metagenome (GOLD analysis project Ga0272441, IMG submission 193582) | Marine sediment archaeal communities from Little Sippewissett salt marsh, Falmouth, MA, United States - SSM-Prop-6N | ecosystem: Environmental > Aquatic > Marine > Wetlands > Sediment ... | reverse complement strand
GCGCTGGCTTTCGCCGGCGTTCTGTAAAGGGCGTGGGAACTTGACAATTATAGTCTTATCGGATATACTTCAAGCTAAAGGCTAAAGGGGGGTGAAGATGAAGAAGCTTTTGATATTATTTGTAATATTCTCTATAGTTATCAGCGCTGCAGCTTTCGCGTCCACGAACAAACCTCTAAAGAATCTCGGCGAGGGCCTTGATGATATCGCGTATGGGGATATTGAGATACCGGACAGTATCGACCAGACGAACACAAAAGGCACTCCAGCATACCCTGATTGCACGGCTAAGACCAACGACGATGTGGGAAGGGGTATAGCCAGGTTCGTTGGAGGCGTGTGGAGAGTGGCTACTTTCTGGTATCCTGAGGATGACGCCGCGGCGGCGAAGTAGAGGTTTTTAAGGGATCGATCGATAAGAGAGCCCGCCCTGATAATCAGGGCGGGCTCTTTGACGTCAATAAGGTAGTTTCACTTTTTCAGTAGGCGTTGCAGGAAAGTATCTCTTCTTTTTCTTTCAGATGTTTATCACCGGACGCCGGCCTCCGGGGATATCCAGCCGCTATGACCAGCTCGATCTTTTTGCCTCGGGGGACAGAGAGAAGTCTCCTGAGCTTCTTTTCATCGAACCATCCAAGGATACAAGTGCCGATGCCGAGTTCCCGGGCCTGCAGCACGAAGTGAGAGCAGGCGATCCCGAGGTCTATTCTTCTGAAGTCCGTGCCCATCGCTTTGCCGCCGGCCCACGAGGTGAACTTTACCGGTTCAGCCACGAGGGCTATAAGAGCGGGGGCGGAACAGGCGAAGTTATTAAAGCCGGCGGGACGTCCGAAGCATTCCTCACCCGCCTTATTTTTCAATCCGGGATCGTCTATTATGATGAACTTCCAGGGCTGGGAATTACAGGCAGAGGGCGCGTGCCGCGCGGCCTCCACGCAAAGTTCAAGGTCTTCACGTTTTAAGGCCTTTTCGCTGAAAGACCTCACGCTTCTTCTTGACCGCGCGAGCTCCAGAAAAGACATACCGGACCTCCTTGATGGTTAAATGAGTAGAGAATTAATCGATATTTGATTATAATATATAATATGAGGGAACTGAAATGCTTTTTTGTGTTCGTCCTGGTCATCCTGAACCTGGCCGGGTGCGCCGGCACCGGGACCATTAAGCAGGTGAAAGAGGTCAGGGATGTATCTGAAACGGAAGCCCTTGAGTCGATGGCGGCGCGGCCGGGCCTGCCCTCGGGTATAAAGCTGACCTATCTCATGGCATGGAACGGCATCCCCGTCGGCAGGGTAATAGCCGAGAGCGGCGATATCATCAAGTATAAGGGGAAGGACGTTCACGTCGTTACGGTCGTCACCGAATCCAACAAGTTCCTCTCGAAAATATACAGGATCGAGGACAGGTACACCTCTTACGTGGACGCCGAGACGATAACAAGCAGGTGGTATGAGGCCGACCGGAAGGAAGGCAATTACAGGAAACACCTCGTTGTGGAATACGATTTTCCTAATAAGGAAGCCGTGTACACCAACCTCAAGGACGGCAGCGTCAAGAGATGCGCGATAGAGGACGACGTGCAGGACCCGCTGAGCGCGATATGTTATTTCATGACGATGCCGGTCAAGCCCGGCCAGATGATAGGCATAACGGTCAACCTCAACGAGAAGAATTACAGGCTGTTCGGCAAGGTCGGCAGCGTCGAGGTTATAAAATTGCCGCGAGAGGGGGCGCGCGCGGCCTTCAGGATACGGCCCTATGCCAAGCTCGGGGGCAGGATGGTGAAAAAAGGCAGGGCCTGGATGTATTTTTCGGCGGACGAGCAACGTTATCCGCTTTACGGTGTTGTCCTTATACCGTTCGGCAAGGTCACGGCTACGCTTCTGTCAGTGGAGGATACGGTATGAAAGGCATAAGCAAGGCGGAATATTTCATATCAAAAAAAGCCGGCGCGGCCATAAACCGCTACGGCATGATATCCGCGGGCGACAGGGTCATGGTCGGGGTGTCCGGGGGCAAGGACAGCCTTACGCTCTTAAGGATATTGCACCAGAGGAAAAAATGGCTGCCTGTCGACTACAAGTTAAAGGCCGTTCATGTCATCACCGATTACGACGCGAGGCCGGCTGTCAGGCGGAGCAAGCTGGAAAGTTATTTCAGGAGCCTGGGATGCGAGTATATCTTCAGGGAAATAGAGATCTCTAAAGACAACAGGCTGGACAGGGAGGACTGCTTCTGGTGTTCCTGGAACAGGAGAAAGGCCATATTCGAGGCGGCCGGCGCGGAGGGATACAATAAGGTCGCCCTGGGGCACCACAAGGACGATATAGCCGAAACGATACTGATGAACATGTTCTTTAACGGGGAGGTATCTTCCATAAACCCGGTCCAGGAGCTCTTTGAGGGGAAAATAGTCATAGTAAGGCCACTTGTCCTTCTCGAGGAAAGGGAGATAGAGAGGTACGCGAAGGCCGCGGGAATACCCGTCATCAAGTCTTCCTGCCCCAGGAGCCGCAGCTCCAAGCGAGCCGAGGTGAAGGAACTGTTAACCCGCCTTTCAAAGATGAACCGTGAGGTAAAAAGCAATATCGTGAAAGCCCCGGGCAGGATAAGGAAGGACTATATACCCGAAAGCATTTTTTAATTTTATATTTCCCGGTTTTTCCTTATAATACAGTTGGAAGGCGAAAGCCCCGCAGGGGGAGAAAGGCGGCCTTAAAAATGAAGAAGATCGCGGTGGTTTATTATTCAAAGACGGGCAACACCAGGGCTATGGCCGAACTAGTAGCCGAGGGAGCCGCCATGGAGCCGGATGTGCAGGTCGATGTTAAGGCGGTGGAGGACTTCCCGGCGAAAATGGCTCTGGACTATGACGGCCTTATCCTGGGCTCCCCGACATACTACGGTTCGATGGCCTTTCAGATCAAGAAATTCTTCGACGATTCGGTCGCCTTTCACGGCAAACTCTCCGGCAAGGCAGGCGGCGCTTTTTCATCGGCGGCCAATATAGGGGGCGGCAACGAGACCACTATATGCGGAATACTCAACGCCATGCTGATACACGGCATGATCGTGCAGGGCACACCCAACGGGGACCATTACGGCGTGGTATCGATAGGGGAGCCGGACAACCGCGTCGAGAAACAGTGCCGTGAGCTCGGGAAGAGGGTCGCGGCCCTGGTGAAGGCGGCAGGCAATAAGAAGTAGGAAACAATAAGGAGGATGCTTGAGAAAGACTTTTGTGCTGGATACCAACGTGCTTCTGCACAACCCCAATTCACTGGTGTCGTTCGCTGACAATATCGTGCTTCTGCCTATAGAGGTCCTGGAGGAGCTTGACCGGTTCAAGAGGAACCACGATGAGAAAGGCCGCAACGCCAGGATAGCCATCCGAATGCTTGACGATTTCCGCCAGAAGGGCGAACCGGGCGAGGGTTTTCCCCTGGATAACGGCGGACTGCTGAGGGTGCTGACGGGTCTGGATTACGAAAAGGCCTCCGAGCTCGGGCTCTCGAAGAGCCTGGTAGACAACAGGATACTCATAACCGCTTATACCCTCAAGGAACGAGGCGAGAACGTAATATTCGTATCCAAGGACATAAACGCCAGGATCAAGGCGGACGCTATAGGAATAAAAAGCGTCGACTTCGAAAAGCAGAAGGTGGACTTCGAGCATTTCTACGGCGGGTGGCATACGCTTGCGGTTTCCAGAAGCGATATAGACGCTTTTTATAAAAAAAAGGAGTTCAAGGTAAAAAAGGGTGAGTTCTTTCCCAACGAGTTCGCCCTCCTGGCCGACCGGGAGGACCCCAAACACACGGCTATAGGCAGGTACAAGGAGGAGTTCGGGATACTCATGCCGCTTATATTCAATAAGATGAACGTCATGTCCGTACGCCCCAGGAACAAGGAGCAGGCCATGGCGATGGAGCTGCTTCTTAATAACGATATAAACCTTGTAACGCTCGTGGGGCCGGCGGGGACGGGAAAGACCCTTCTGGCCATAGCCGCGGGCCTGCAGAAGGTCATGCGCGACAGGTCTTTTGCGGGGCTTCTGATATCGCGCCCGGTGATGCCACTCGGGAAGGATATAGGTTACCTTCCGGGCACCAAGGAAGAGAAGCTGGAGAACTGGATGGGGCCGATCTATGATAATCTCGAGTTCATATTCAACGCCGAAAAGAAGGAAAAGGACACGAAGACCAAGGCGAAGTCACTTATAGATAAGTACGTGAAAGAGGAGCTTATCGAGCTGGAGGCCATGACCTTCATGAGGGGGCGCAGCATACCCGACAGGTTCATAATAATAGACGAGGCCCAGAACATGACCCCGCACGAGGTGAAGACGGTCATAAGCAGGGTGGGCAACGGCACCAAGATGGTCCTTACGGGGGACCCCTACCAGATCGACAACCCATACCTTGATTCTTCCAGCAACGGTTTGACCTATTGCGCCGAGAAGATGAAGGGGCAGCAGATGTTCGGGCACTTGACCCTTACTAAAAGCGAGCGGAGCCCGCTGGCTTCGCTGGCGGCGGAACTGCTGTAGCGGTTCCTTGTCCAAAAAGGAGGAAAAGATGAACGGAAAGATCATAATGCGGTTTTTCAGAACGTCTCTTGTCCTGATATGCGCCGCCGTGTTCACTTTACAGGCGCGGGCCGATACGGCCGACAGGCTTAACGCCAGGGTCAAGGAGTCTACCAGGATACTCGAGGAGATGCGGCAGATGCCGGACCAGGCGATACCCCAGGACCTTTTAAAGAAATGTTCGGGCATAGCCATATTCCCTTCCGTCCTCAAGGGGGCTTTCGGCGTCGGGGGGCAGTACGGGCAGGGGGTCCTGCTTTACAGGGATAAGTCGTCCGGCAAATGGAGCCCGCCCATGTTCCTGTCCATAGGCGGGGCCAGCATAGGTTTTCAGATAGGCGGGCAGGCCACGGACATGATACTCGTGATAATGAACGAAAGGGGCGTTGAAGCCCTTTCCCACGGGAATGTGACCCTGGGCGGAGACGCTTCAGTGGCGGCCGGACCTCTCGGCAGGGACGCGGAGCTCGGCACGGACGCGACGCTCAAGGCGGGCATCTTCTCCTATTCAAGGAACAAGGGCCTTTTCGCCGGTGTCTCCCTTAAGGGCGCGGTAGTGGGCCCCATGAAGAACCTGAACGAGGATTATTACGGGACGGGAGTGACCGCCAGGGATATACTTTTTTCGGGCAAGGTCCAGCCCACGGAACAGGGCAGGGAACTGATAGATATTTTAAGCAGGTACTGAACGGGGGATAATGCGGATCAATATTCGTTATATAAAGGAAAATGACCTTTTTGAGATACAGACCATCGATAAAAAGGTCAGGGCGCATTTTCTTCTTTCAAGGGCTGAGCTGAACAACCTGAGGACGATACTGGAGAAAGCGCTTCTTGAAAGCAAGTCCAAAGGAAAAGGCGGGGACGGGGAAAAGCGCAAGAAGTGAGCGGGGAGATAAAAATGAATTACGTGAAGATCCGAGTGATGATCCTTATGACGGCGCTGCCGGCTTTAATGGTCCTTTTCGCCGCAGGGAACGCCCGGGCGGATAAGAAGGTCAAATGGGTGAAATCCCCCACGGGAGTCAGCTCGCTTATGACGCTTTCAAAGGACATGGGCAAGATGAAGCGGCAGCTGAAAAAAGAGACCAGGGATTACGATGATATAAAGGAGGCCATCGTCGGGCTGGATCTGAAAAAAGGCGAGGCGTCCGACGATATCGAAAGGAGATACGGCTCTCCCGCGATAACCCTCCGAGAGGCCGATGGAGGGGGCGTCAAGTGGGTTTACAAGCCGGCCTCCAGCTCTTATTTCGAGGGAGAGAAAGCCTATCTTTTTTTTGACGGGGAAGGCAGGCTCGTGAAATGGGAGATCGTCGAGCAGGACAACAAGAAACGATCGGTCCTTTACAGCGGGCCGGCAGAGGACCCCCGTTAACCGCTCTTTGCGTAGGTCGAGAATTTCAGGTATTTTTTATAATGCGACTCTATTATTGATTGAGCCGGTTTGTTCTGCGGCGTGAAATGCCGGTTGTGTTCCCCTCCCGCGTGGATGTTCGTGTCCCACTTCCACCAGTAAACCCCGGCGAGCCATTCCTTGTCCCAAACCGTATCGAAGAAGGCCTCGTAACATCTTGCCTGAATTTCCTGGTCCGCGTTCCCGTCGGAGCCGCCTTTCCAGGGTGTGTATGGCGCGTGCGGAGTGCTGGGATATCCTATCTCCGTGAAGATGATCGGCTTATTGACCGTCAGGCGCCATGCCTCTATTTCGTGTATCCATTTTTTCCAGCCTTCTTTAAGCTCTTCCAGCGTGGGATCCTGTTTATATGTAAGGGGGAAATACGCGTCTATCCCGATGTAGTCGAGATCTTTCCAGAACTTGATGTTCTTGAAATTGTCCCAGTTGGCCGCGTAAACGAGCTTGCCGGTGTAGACCTTTTTTATGGCCGGGATCAACTCGTTCTGCCAGTAGTCGTTCTTCTGTGTTGTGAAAGACAGTTCCGTTCCCACGCAGAAGATCTCAACGTCCAGTCTTTCGGCCATTCTCGCGTAATGCAGGATGAACTTTTTGTATTCCCTGAACCACTTCTCCCAGTCTTTATCCCTTGAGAAGCCGATATCCGCGCGCCAGTAGGTCCCGTCGTATTTGTCGATCAGATCTATATGCGGTTTAAGCATTACCTTGAGCCCCAGCTTGTGAGCCTTGCGTATAGCGTGCTTTACGCTGGAGTCGGAAGGGGTTTTGTCTGTTTTTTTGATATCGGTGGAATTATAACTATCCTGGTATCTGGTCGGGATTATGGATATGTGGTCGACCCCCAACCCTGAAAGCTTTTCAAGCGACTCGTCTGAATACCGCGTGGAGAACCTGTTCTTATCCCATGTCACGTAACACATGCCTCTTTGCGGCATTACCATGTCCGCCTGAGAATGCGAAAGCGGCTGGGGAAGGAAAAGCGTGGAGATGAACGTCATGATAACTAAGACGGATGTGAGAGGCGTGATGCTTTTTGAATTAACGGATAACATGTTTTTCCCTTTCTTTTTGTAAAAAAAACCCTATTCGATAAAGGGAACCTTTGATCAAATAGGGCTACAAAAAGGTAGTAAAAAAACAGTATACCCGGCCTATTCAAATTCGGTAGTCTGACTGCCATGTCCACTGATAGGGGATTTAGGCTCAAGACTTTGCGGTCCTATTTTTTCAAATAGTTTGCCTTTATCGTTTGATATCGATTTCTGGTTTTAAAGAGCTTTATACGCCTTCAATTACAATTTTAATGCTAAACGTATAAAAAGCAAGATACTATAACCAGCTATTTAATAGTTAACACTGTTTCTCACAAGCAAAAGCCCAATTTTCAATTGTCATATAATAGTAATTCTTATATAATCAAGTGGAAAAAGATTTTTACAGCAAGCGCGCAAGGAGGAAAGATGGGCAACGATCGTATTATGCTGACAAGGGCGGGCAGGGATAAGATATGCAAGGAACTCGAGTTCCTGAAGGGCGAGAAACGAAGAGAGATAGCCAAAGCCCTGCAGGAGGCGAGATCGCACGGTGACCTCAGCGAGAACGCCGAATATGACGCTGCTAAAGAGGCCCAGGCGATGAACGAGAGAAAGATATCGGAACTAGAGGAAACCCTCATGAGAGCGCAGATAATTGACGAAAACGCGATGCCCAAAGACGAGGCGCTTCTGGGCGCCACGGTAAAGGTCAAGGACCAGAAGACGGGAGATGAATTCGACTACATGCTCGTTTCCGAGGAAGAATCCGATTTTGAGCGGAACAAGATATCGGCGACCTCACCGGTCGGGAAAGCGCTCATGGGACATAAGGTCGGGGACGTGGTGGAGATAAGCGTGCCGGCCGGGACGATCCTTTACGAGATAACAAGCATAACAAGGTGATCTGAAAGGCATCAGGATGAGACAGGAAATAAGGCTTGAATCCGCGACGCGTCTTCTGAATCACGGGCCGGTCGTCCTTGTGACCTCTATCAAGGGAGACAGGGTAGGAGTGACGCCGGTGGCATGGCACATGCCGGTGAACCGGAAACCTCCGGAGATAGCACTTGAGATCAGCCAGAAACATTTTATATACGAATGTATAATGAATACGGGTGATTTCGTGGTCAACATCCCCTCGCTGAAACACGCGGAAAAGGTCGTTGAATGCGGTTCGGTCTCCGGGAGGGATGTCGATAAGGTCCGGATGAGCGGGTTCAACCTGGAAACGTCGCGCCAGGTAAGATCTCCCTCGATAAAAGAGGCGATAGCCGCGCTTGAATGCGAGCTTATCAGAGATGAGCACCTTTTGAAAGAGTACAACATGGTATTGGGCGCCGTTAAATACGCGTCGGTCAAGGAAGGAGCTTTCAGCGGACACTGGCTTTTCCCTGATGACGAGCGTAAAACGCTTCACCACCTCGGCAATAAAACGTTCTGCGCCCCGGGGGGCGAGATAATCGACCTCAGAGAGAAGAAAGAATAAGATGAAGATTAACTGGAAAAAGACAACAGGCGTACTGATCCTTGTATTTGTGATCTATTCTTTTCTGCCGCTTATCCCGTTCTGGATGATGAGGCCGGCGGGCCCCGAAGACAACAACCAGGCGAACGTCGCGAAGCTCGAAGGCAACAAAGGGGCCTATTTTTCATTTATCGTCTTCGGAGATAACCACGCGGGGCTTGTTTTCAACGACGCTTCCACGCTGAAGGAGATATGGCACATGAACCGGGAGGACCGTTTCCGGAAGATACCCATAGACTTCGTGATAAGCGTGGGGGATGTCTCTCTTGACGGCAAAAGATCGCATTTCGAGGCCTACAAGAAAATGCAGGCCCTTATAAAGTATCCCGTAATAGCGGCCATAGGCAACCATGACGACAGGCGGCTTTTCAGGGAATACTGCGGGGAGGAAGAGTTCGCTTTCGCCGACAGGAACTCATATTTCATAGTGCTTGATAACGAAGTGGGAGAGCTGAACGAAGCCCAGTTCAACTGGTTCAGGGAGCAGCTTGAAAAAGGCCAGGCGTATGACCACATATTCGTCTTTATGCATAAACCGCCCTTTGACCCTTACCAGCAGGAATGGTATAACATGGATAACAGCCCGTGGGCCTACCGTTTCCGGAAGATGTGCGCCGAATACGGCGTTAATATGGTCTTCACCGGCCACAAGCACATGTTCAAGCATGAAAGGTTCGACGGCGTCGATCATATAGTGACGGGCGGCGGGGGAATGCTCATCGAGATCCCGGAAAGCGACGGCGGGTTCCTCCATTACGTCAGGGTCAACGTCAACCATGATTACGTTACTTATGAGGTCCGCAAGGTCTCACCGCCTTTATGGCAGCATATTACCTATTATCTCGGAAAAGAGGCCGTTTACTGGTTCCGCAACCTTTACGGGTCGGGCTATATTTTCGGCAGGAATAAGAAAATAGAGCCGCTTCGGGTCTCCGGGCTGAATGACCGGGAATACTGGTTCGGCGATTGAAGGCAGGAAATTTCCGTAAAAATATCAACGGGGGTATCATTATGAACGAGAAAGAATTGGATCCGGGCACTCTGGGCATTCATGCCGGTTATTCGCCCGATGCTTCGACCGGCTCAATGGCCGTGCCGATCTACCAGACCACTTCATACGTGTTCAAGGACACTCGCGAAGCGGCGGATATCTTCGCCCTGAAAAAACCGGGCAACATATATACCCGCATAATGAACCCCACGGTCGAGGTCCTTGAAAAAAGGATAGCAGCGCTGGAAGGCTGTCCGGCCGCGGTGGCGACCTCCTCCGGCATGTCGGCTGTATCCCTTGCGGTCCTTAACCTGGCGCGTTCAGGGGATGAGATAGTGTCTTCCGGAAGCCTTTACGGGGGCACTCACACGCTTTTTAATTATACCCTCCGGGATATGGGTATCGACGTCAAATTCGTCGACCCTGTCGATCCCGGTAATTTCAAGAAAGAGATAACGAAGAAGACGAAAGCGCTTTACGCGGAGACCGTCGGCAACCCGCGGCTTGACGCTCTTGATATCGAAAAAGTCGCTAAGATCGCGCACGAGAGCGGCATACCCCTTGTAGTGGACAATACGATAGGAACGCCGTTCCTGGTCAACCCCGCCCGTTACGGCGCCGATATAATCATACACTCCGCGACGAAGTATATAGGCGGCTACGGCACTTCAATAGGGGGACTAGTGGTCGATTCGGGTAATTTCGACTGGACAAGCGGAGGATTCCCCCGTATCGCGGGTCCGGACCCCAGCTATCACGGCCTTGATTTCGCGGAAACGTTCGGCAGGGATCCATCCACCGGGAATATCGCATTCGCCGCGAAACTTCGCGCCAGCCTTCTGAGGGATATGGGATCCTGCATGAGCCCGTTCAACGCTTTCCTTTTCCTGCTGGGGCTGCAGACGCTTCATCTGAGGATGCCGCGCCACAGCGAGAACGCCATGGAGATCGCCCGCTTCCTGAAGGGCCACAAAAAGGTGTCCTGGGTCAACTACCCCGGCATGGTGGAGCATCCGCAGCACGAGACGGCCCGTAAATATTTTAAAAAGGGATGGTATTCAGGCATACTCGGTTTCGGGATCAAAGGAGGCCATAAAGCGGGCGGCAAGTTCATCGATTCACTGGAGCTTTTCAGCCACCTGGCCAACATAGGTGACGCCGCCAGTCTGGCTATACATCCGGCTTCCACGACCCACCAGCAGCTTTCCGACGAGGAGAGGGAGTCTGCCGGTGTGACGCCGGACTTCATACGCCTTTCAATAGGCCTTGAGGATTTCGAGGACCTGATAGCCGATCTTGACCAGGCCCTTTCTAAAGTGTGATCGCGGTTCATATGAGGATATTCGAGGATATTACAGAGGCCGCAGGAAATACACCTCTTGTCAGGCTGCGCAGGATCGACGGGGGGCTGCCCGGCAATATACTGGCTAAGGCGGAATTTTTCAACCCCACATCCAGCGTCAAGGACAGGATAGGGGTAGCCATGATAAACGCGGCGGAATCCGAGGGCCTTATCGGTGAAGGTTCCGTCATAGTAGAGCCCACCAGCGGCAATACCGGGATAGCGCTTGCTTTTGTCTGCGCGTCCAGGGGGTACAGGCTCATCCTGGCGATGCCCGAGACCATGAGCGCCGAGAGGCGCGCGCTGCTTGAGGCTCTGGGCGCCGAAATAATACTTACACCCGGGGAAAAGGGCATGGCCGGCGCCGTTGATAAGGCCAGAAAGCTTCTCGAGGATATCCCGGGCGCTTATATGCCAAACCAGTTCGAGAACGAGGCCAACCCCGGCATTCACAGGACCGAGACGGCCCGCGAGATCTGGGATGACGCCGGCGGGCAGGTCGATTTCTTCGTAGCCGGCGTGGGTACAGGCGGGACAATAACAGGAGCTGGGGGAGCCCTGAAGGAGAAGAAGCCTGATGTCCGCTTGATAGCCGTGGAGCCGGAGGCTTCGCCGGTGCTCTCCGGGGGGCGGGCGGCTCCTCATAAGATACAGGGCATCGGAGCCGGGTTCGTTCCTCCCGTCTTGAAAAAAGAATTGATAGATGAGATAATAACCGTCTCCGATGACGAGGCCGCGGCCATGGCCCGCAGGCTGGCGAAAGAGGAAGGGCTGCTCGCGGGTATTTCCGCGGGCGCCAACGTGGCGGCTTCCGTGAAGGTTGCCGCGAGAGTTGAAAGCGCGGGAAAGAACGTGATCACCATACTGTGCGACACGGGTGAGAGGTATTTGAGCACCGGGCTTTTCAGCGGTTAAGCGCATAACAGGCAGGCGGAGGATATGCCGGATAAACAGGGAAAAGAAGCCAGGAAGATCGTTGAAACAAGGTATTACAACATGCCCGAGGGGGAAGAATTCGTCCTCGAGAGCGGCGTAAAACTGCGTGAGTTGAAGATCGCGTACGAGACCTTGGGCGAGCTCAACAAAAAAAAGAATAACGCCGTTCTTATCTGCCACGCCCTGTCAGGGGACGCGCACGCGGCCGGTTACCACCGAGGCGAGAAAAAACCGGGCTGGTGGGACGATATGATAGGCCCTGGCAGGGCCTTCGACACAGATAAGTATTTCGTGGTCTGCTCGAATATAATCGGGGGGTGCAAGGGCTCAAGCGGGCCTAATACGATCGATCCCTCGACGGGCGATCCATACGGCCTGAGCTTCCCGATAGTCTCGATAAAGGATATGGTGGACGCCCAGAAAAAGCTGCTGGAGCACCTGGGCATAGAACGGCTTCTTGCGGTTAGCGGCGGGTCTATGGGGGGCATGCAGGCCCTGCAGTGGGCGGTCTCCTACCCTGAAAGGGTCGTTTCCTGCATTCCAATAGCCACTTCGCATAAGCACTCCGCGCAGCAGATCGCCTTCGACGAGGTGGGCCGCCAGGCCATAATGGCTGACCCGGCCTGGAACGGGGGAGATTATTACGCCAAAGGGCATCCTTCCGCGGGCCTGGCGGTGGCGCGCATGATAGGGCATATAACCTACATGAGCCATAACTCCATGGAAAAGAAATTCGGGCGGGTTCTGAAAAAGGAGAAACTCGGCTATGAGTTCACCACGGAATTCGAGGTGGAGGGATATCTCAGGTACAGGGGGGACAGCTTCGTCAAGCGTTTCGACGCGAACTCCTATCTTTACATAACCAAGGCGATGGACTATTTCGACCTGCAGCAGGACAAAAAGCTCCACCAGGCTTTCAAGGGGGTCAAGACAAGGTTCCTTGTCATAGCTTTCAGCTCCGACTGGCTGTATCCGCCGCACCAGTCCAAGGAGATAGTGAAGGCCCTCAAGATGAACGGCATAGACGTGACGTACTGCGAGATAAGCTCGGACTACGGGCATGACGCTTTCCTCCTTGAGTTCAAGGAGGAGACGAAACTGGTGAAACACTTCCTGGAAAGCACTTTCAGGAAACTGGGGAAATAGGGGATGATAAGCAAAAGAAAAGAAGACCTCAGGCTAGACCACAAGGTGATCGGTGACATGATCTCCAGGGGGTCGATGGTGCTGGACATGGGGTGCGGTGACGGGGAACTGCTTGAATATCTCGTTATCCAGAAAGACGTCAGGGGAAGCGGGGTCGAGATAAGCGAGAAGGCCATATACGAATGCGTGGAGAAAGGTTTGAGTGTTTCCCACGGCGACATCGATTCGGGGCTTACGGAGTACCCTGACGGTCTTTTCGACTATGTGATCTTCAACCAGACCATGCAGCAGGTCCAAAGGCCCAAAGACGCGATAAAAGAGGCCCTGAGGATCGGTAAAAAGGTCATCATAGGTTTCCCCAATTTCTGCCACGTTTCCGCCAGGTTCCAGATATTCTTCGGAGGGCACGTGCCTGTCACGCCTTCGCTGCCGTATTCATGGCATGACACACCTAACCTGCACTTTTTGAGCATAAAGGATTTTAAACGCTTCTGCTCGGAGCAGGGCATAAAGATAGAGAAAAGTGTTTTTCTTTCCCAGAAAGGCGTGGTCAGTTTCATGCCCAACGTTTTCGCCCTTAACGCGATCTTCCAGATCTCTAACAAATGACCTTCCGGAGTCATTACCAGAAGCTCAACAAGGAGCAGAAGAAAGTCGTCGATCATATAGACGGCCCGCTGCTCGTCCTGGCCGGGCCCGGGACGGGAAAGACCCAGCTTCTTTCCGTTCGGGCGGCCAATATCATCAGGCTGGAGAAGGCCGCGCCGGAGAACATACTGATACTCACCTTTACCAACGCCGCCGCCAGGGAGATGCGGGAGCGCCTCGCCTCGATAATAGGCCATGACGGCTACAACGTGGAGGTCGAGACCTTCCATTCGTTCGCCAACTCCATCGTCCTGGAATCCGAATGGGCCATAAAATACGTCAAAGACAAGATAGACATAAACGACGTGGAGAAGGTCAAGGCCATCCAGCATATACTGGACAACGTCAAGGGCGTGGAAGCGCTCAGGCCCTTCGGCGTGCCTTATATCCACCTGGGGGAGATACTTTCAAGGATCAGCGAGCTCAAGAACGAGGGCATATCCCCGGAGGAGTTAGTCTCCCGCCTCAAGGGCTTCAAGGCGGACGGGATAAACGTCGAAGAGAAACACGTCCCGAGGCTCAAGGCGCTTGCGGTGATCTATGATAAATACGAGAAGCTCAAGGACGAGGAAAGGACGGTTCTTTTCGACGAGAGGGGCCGCAAGGATTTTGACGACATGATACTCATAGCCCTTGAGGCCCTGAGGAGCGAAAAAGAGCTGAGGAGAGCGTTCAACAGGCAGTACAGGTATATCATGGTGGACGAATACCAGGACACCAACGGCGCGCAGCTGGAGCTTTTGTTCCATGTGCTTGACCCTAAAGCGCCGAATATATGCTGTGTCGGCGATGACGACCAGGCCATCTACCGCTTCCAGGGGGCGACTCTCTCCAACTTCAGAACGCTGCGTGAACGACTGTCCGGTCTGGAGACCATCACTCTCAAGGAGAATTACCGGTCGGCGGAGAACGTGATCGAGGTTTCCCGGCAGGTGATATCGCAGCTTCCCGAAAAGGAAAGGATAGGATCGAAAAAGCTCAAGGCCAACAGGGAATTCCCGGGCAATACGGTGGAATTCCTCCAGTTCGGCACTGAAGAGGAGGAACTGGCGCATGTCATCAGCTCGGTCAAGGAAGCCGCCCGGAACATCAGGAAAGACGCTTCCCTGGACGGACAGGAAAGGGAAAACCCTCTTAACAACATCGCCGTTCTTGTCAGAAAACGCTCCCAGAAGCAGAAGGTCATAGAGGCGTTCCTTAAAGCGGGCATACCTTACGCGTCGGACGGCAGGGAGGACATAAGGCTGGAAAAGCGGGTGCGCCAGATGCTGGACGTGATCGAGCTGGCGGGCGCCGATACCGAAAGCAACGAGAAAAAGTCGCTGGCGCTTTATAAAGTCCTGTCATCCGACTATATAGGCGCCGACCATTCCGATATATTGAAGTTGATCGACCTTGTCGGAGGACTCAAGAGCTCCCTCCGGCGCAAAGGCGAGGCGGAAAAATACGGTTCGGTTAACTTTTTCCAGCAGTTCCTGGCGTGTTTTCCGGCTGAAGGGGAAAAAAGGCCGGACGAAAAAGGGTCCGGCGGGCTTGAAATATCCCGGGCCCTGGAGCTTAAACGCCCGAGCGCGCTTCATGCGGCGTCCTGGGCCATCGGCAGGCTTTTAAGGGACGCGCGGACCCGCCCCGCCCATGATGTTCTCATGGGTTATATAGAGGATATAGGGCTCTATGATTTTCTGCTCGGTTCTTACAAGAAGGAAGAAGTCCTCAGGATAAGGGACTTGAGGGCCCTTGTATCTTTCATCAACATGATCAAACAGGCCAGCCTCTCGAACCCTTCTTACAGGCTGGATGACCTTATCGACGAGTTGGACCTCAGAGAGGCGCATAACATGCCGGTGACGGGTGAGCTTGCCACGCTGAGCCAGGACGGCGTGCGGGTTTATACGGCCCACAGCGCGAAGGGGCTGGAGTTCCACACGGTCTTTCTTCCGTTCTGCCTAGAAAAGAAAAGCTGGCCTTCGCAGGGCAAACCGGATGTGGTCCCGCTGCCCCCGGAGATATACAAGAGCAAGGAAAAGGTGGACGAGAAGAACAAGGTGAAGCTCCTCGGCGTCTACGACGAGATCAGGCTCTTTTACGTGGCCTCTTCAAGGGCGAAGTCTGACCTTGTGTATACCGCGACGCCGGAAGAGAAAGTGATAGTCAGCCGTTTCCTTAACCATATCGATATAACCCGGAAGCAGGGCGCCCCGGCGGATGAAGAGGCTTTCCTCGCCGGATTTTTAAGGGGGCGGACGGACCGGGACCCCTTCACAGGCACCGAAGGGATATTAAAAGATATGGTCGGAAGGATAGATCTCACCCCGACGAACCTGAGCTCTTATATAGCCTGCCCGAGAAAGTTCCTTTATAATTATGTCCTCCGCCTTCCGGGCAGGAAGACCCAGCACCTGGTATTCGGGAACTGCGCCCACAAAGCCCTGGAGGAGGTGTACGGGCGCTTCAAGGACACGAAAAAATTCCCTTCTTTCGACCTCTTTAAAAAGGCGTTCAGGCAGGAGCTGGAGTTCGAGGGTGTCAACGACGCCATAAGGAACATGTGCCTTTCGCGGCTGGAAACGCTCAGCGGCTGGTACAAAAGCGAATCTTCCGACCCGGTAGTGCCGCACTCGCTTGAAAAGGACCTCTCTGTGGTCTTTCCCGGAGGCCTTAATTTCAGGGGCAAGTTCGACAAGGTGGAGATAGTGGACGGTTCCGGGGTCAAGGTCGTGGATTACAAAACTGGCAAGCCGGATAAACACGTTAAAGCGGTCGCTAACTGCACCGACATGGCGGCTAACGAGTGCGACGATTATTACAGGCAGCTGGTGTCATATAAGCTTATATTCGACAGGGACCAGAAGCGGCGCGGGGGAGACCTCATCGTGAAAAGAGGCAAGCTCCAGTTCCTCGAGCCGGCGAAGGATACCGTGAAAAAGTACCAGCTCGAGAAGGGCGTGTACCGGGATATAGATATGGAGCTTACTGACGGGATGGTGAAGGAGCTGGAGGAAGTTATCCTGAAATGCTGGAAGGATATCCAGGCCCTTAAGTTCGATAAGCTTCCCGAGAGGGACGACAAGGACCGGTGCAGGATGTGCCCGTACGACAGCATCTGCTGGGGCTGAGCCTTGCGGTCAAGCGGACAGCCATACCCTTTCTCACTCGGTGTTTATTCACGGGTTTTTCAAGTATCCGGCTATAAGGATTCTGCTTGTTCGAGCACTGATGCCCCGTGAGCTATGATTGAGCGCCCGAAGGGCGCGAGATTTGCTCTATTACTGAGCCCATTTTCAGTCAGGCATCAGGCGCAGAATAAGCAGAAGCCTTACCTCCGGGATGACAGTACGTCAGGGTACGGTTGTCCGCTTCAACACGAGCTGAGAGTTAGGAACATTTTGCATGAATCTTGGATAACAGGACATGGGGGTGTTCCGGATGGGAGGATCCACACCGGGCGGAGGGGCCCAGCAGGAACACCCCCATGGCCTGTAAGGAAGTACATGGAAATGTTCCGGATGGGAGATACCGGATATTTCGCTTCGCGAAATTCCGGGATGACAGTACGTCCGGGTACGGCTGTCCGATCTAACAACGGCAACTGATCATGGAAAGAAAGAAGTTCGAGAAGCTGGTGGAAAGAGCGCTTGAGGACCTGCCGCGGGTATTTAAGGACAAGCTCGAGAACGTGGACGTGGTTATAAGGGAAGAGCCGACCGCGTCCGAAGCCAGGTCCGTCAAAGCCCGCCACAGGCGCATGGTGCTCGGTCTTTACCAGGGCGTCCCGCTCTCAAGGAGAAGCCATCAATACGGCATGGTTATGCCCGACAAGGTATCTATTTTCAAGAAGAACATCGAGAGGATATGCGGTACGGACGAGGACGTCGTCAGGACGGTCGCGCATACCGTGAGGCATGAGCTGGCGCATCACTTCGGCATATCGGACAGGAGGTTAAGGGACCTGGATATCTATTGATCCAGGGAATACACCCTGATGTTGTCGATGAGTACAGGGCCCGAGTAGGCGGGTTTACCGTTGGATTCTATCCTTATCGCTATCTTGCGGACGTCGCTCCTGAACGCTTCGTCTACGACCGTTCTTTTCCAGTCCATGCTGCCGTCTGAGATGGACGCGGTGATGGTGGTCCATTCCCCGGGCGCGAGCCGGGCGCTTCTTGCCATTTCCACGAACTTCCATTTCTCCCCGACCGTTAAGATGAGTTTACCCCTGAGCCCGGAGGGGCATTCCGGAGGCAGGTATATGTCCGCGGATATCCTGTCGTATTTACCGAGGTCCAGGAACTGCTGTATTTCCACAAGGGCTCCGGCCCAGCTGCCCCCGGGGAACTCTGCGACAAGTTCCATGCTGCCCGAACCGGTGGATGAGGCGGCCCTTGTGTTCTTGAAGGACCTGGCCACGTGGTCCTGTTTTTCGAGCTCCCACGAGGGGATCTCCCAGCCGTTGTCGTTGTTCTCGAAGTCGTAAAGCCTTTTGTGTTTTTCAGCTGAAAGCTCCGGGTCGGGCGTCACGGCTTTCGGCGCTTTGCTGACCGAGGAAAAGGTCTTTTTTCCCGGGCCCTCCTTTCGCGGGGGGGCGGAAGATCTTTCCGTCCCGGGGGAAGGCCAGCGAAAGAGAAGCACCAGCATTATACCCGCCATCAGGGCGATCCCGGCCAGAAGGGCGGAGGGTCGGAAACTTTTTCTTTTACCCGGGGTTTTTCCTTTTTTTTCGGGTTCCGCTTGCGTGGATCTTTTACCGAAATAGGTTTTGGAAAGTTCCAGGTCTATCTTGTCGGGCTTTTTTCCCGCTTTCATGATCTAGGCGTCCTTTCAGAAGGATCATCCGGGCTCAGAGCCGGACCATCTATGATTATAATACAAACAGCGGGGAAAGAGTAGTCAAAATTTTTTTTCAAAAAAATGTCGTATGACGTTTACACAATAATATTAATATGATATACTTTTAGCCAAATAACACAAGATATACATATGTTTAAAGGTTAATACCACAAAATGTATGGGAGGGTTAAAAGAGATGAAAATAATATCTATCGCTAACCAGAAAGGCGGCTGCGGGAAGACGACCCTCGCCGTGAACGTGTCGGCCGCTCTCGCCAGGCTTGGAAGCCAGACGCTGCTTATAGACCTCGACCCGCAGGCTCATGCCACTTTCGCCCTGGGGTACGCCAAGGCTTCTTCCGAGCGGAAGACCTCTTATGATATATTCCGCGCGAGCTTCGATAACTCGGACGCCCCGTTCGAGGAAATAGTGATACATGACAGGGAGAAGTTCTCTTTTATACCGGCGAACATGATGCTGAGCGCGGCGGAGATCAACCTGGGGAACGTCAATGGGGCCGCGGCGATACTGCATAAGACCCTGCAGGACCCTTTCTTCAGCAGATACGAATACGTGGTGATAGATTCTCCTCCGAGCTTCGGTTTTCTTACGCTCAACTCGATGTACGCCGCGGACATGATACTCGTCCCGCTCGATCTCAGCTATTTTTCCTTCAACGGCATCAACAGCGTGTACAGGGTAACCGGCCTTCTTGAGGCGGAAACCGGCAGGAAGCCTTCTGTCTTTTTCGCGATGAACATATTCGACCAGAGGTCCAAGTTCGCGAAGACTTTTGAGGAGGACGCCCAAAAGAAGCTGGGCCCGTACCTCATTCCCTCCAAGGTCCGTTCCAGCGTGCGCCTCAGGGAGGCGGCCAAGAACGGAAAGACGATATTCGAATACGACCCGAAATGTTCCGCCGCGCTGGATTTCTATAACCTCACAAGCGAGATACTTACCGCGGAAGACAGGGACCTGGACAGGATGATGAAGGAGTTCTTCCTGCACGCGCCCGAAGCGGGATCAGTGTATGTGCTCGGCGATTTCAACAAGTGGCAGAAGACCGAAGCCGCGCGCCTTACAAAACTTGAGAACGGGGACTGGTCGGCGCACTTCAATCTTGAGAAGGGAAAATACCGTTACAAGTTCCTTGTGGACGACAACTGGATACCGGACCCCCGGAACTCGCTGGCCGAGGCCAACGAGTTCGGGACGCATGATTCCATACTGGAAGTCTGACCGTATCTTACCGGCGGCATTTCCCCTATTACAAGCTATGCCGGCCGGAAGCCTCCGACATGTTCAGCGTAACGCCTAAGAAAGAACAGAACCTCATAGAGAAGATGCGCCGTTTCGGCGTAAAAGAGAAGGACCTTGTCGAACGTTTCATAAGGGCCGGCGGACGGGGCGGCCAGAAGGTCAACAAGACATCGGCCTGCGTCTACCTTAAACACGTCCCGACCGGCATCGAGGTCAAATGCTCGAGAGAGCGTTCGCGGGCCGTCAACCGGTTCCTGGCCAGGAAGATACTGGTCGGCAAGATAGAGAAGGCGGTCCTCGGGAGGGCTTCGGAGGAAAGGCGCAAGGCGGAAAAGATACGCAGGCAGAAGCGCAGGCGTTCCAGGAGGGCCAGGGAAAAGATGCTCGCGGACAAGAAAAAACGCTCTGAAAAAAAAGCCCTGAGAAAAAGACCCGGGGAGGAAAACGGCTGGTAAAGGAATGAAAAAACTTGTACTCGACCTTCATGATATCTTTAACAAGCACGGGCAGATCGAAAGGGCGCTCAACGATATCCTCAGGGAAGCCAGGGATAAAAAGGTGAAGATAGTGGAGATAATACCCGGCAAGGGGTCGGGGCAGCTGAAAAAACGCGTTCTGAAATTCCTCGAGAGGAACAGGGACCTTTACGACAGGGTTGACAAGGACTCGAAGAACTGGGGCAGGCTGTTCGTGAGGTTTAAATGAGATGGGAAGAAAGATAAGGGACAGCTGGGGGACAAGGCTCGGGATGATAATGGCGGTAGCCGGTTCCGCCGTCGGGCTCGGTAATTTTCTGCGTTTCCCCGTGCAGGCCGCCAAGAACGGCGGCGGCGCGTTCATGGTGCCTTATTTCACGGCGCTGCTTCTTGTGGGCATACCTCTTATGTGGGTGGAATGGTCCATAGGCCGCTACGGCGGGGGGTTCGAGCACTCCAGCGCGCCGGGAGTGTTCCACAGCCTCTGGGAAAAGAACCGCTTCATAAAATACTTCGGGGTGATCGGGATATTCGGCCCCCTGGTCATCATGATCTACTATACCTACATCGAGTCATGGACGCTCGCTTACAGTTTCTTCTCTCTGGTGCAGAAGTATTCAGGCATAGCGGACCAGGCTTCCATGCAGAGTTTTTTAAGGGGGTTCCAGGGGCTTGAGAGCAACCAGTATTTCTCCAGCATGGCGCCGGCGTATGTGTTCTTCCTGATCACGTTCGCTCTTAACATGACCGTCCTGTACTACGGGATACGCGGCGGCATCGAACGCTTCTGCCGGTTCGCCATGCCGACGCTTTTTGTGTTCGGCATCATACTCGCCGTGAGGGTGCTTACCCTGGGCGCTCCCGACGTATCCCGGCCTGACTGGAACATCTCCAACGGGCTGGGGTACCTGTGGAACCCTGACTTTTCCCAGCTTCTCAACGCCAGGGTCTGGCTGGCCGCGACGGGGCAGATATTCTTCACGCTCAGCGTGGGCATAGGCGTTATCCTGACATATGCCAGTTACCTGAAAAAAGGGGACGATGTCACGCTTTCCGGGCTGACCGCGGTAAGCATGAACGAGATGGCCGAGGTAGTGCTCGGCGCCAGCATTATAATCCCAGCGGCTTTCGTGTTCTTCGGCCCGATGGCCATAAGCAACATAGCCAACTCGGGAGCTTTTAATCTCGGGTTCGTGACCATGCCCGTCATCTTCCTGAAGATGCCTTTTTCAGAGGTTTTCGGGTTCCTGTGGTTCGGGCTGTTGTTCCTGGCGGGGGTCACCTCGTCCGTCTCTCTCGCGCAGCCGGCCATAGCGTTCCTTGAGGACGAGTTCAACATATCCAGATCAAAGTCGGTCGCCATCTTCGGCGCCGTGACCTTTTTCCTCTGCAACGGAGCCATCTTCTTTCTAGGCAGAGGCGTGGTGGACGAGCTGGATTTCTGGGGAGGAACTTTCTGCCTGGTGCTTTTCGCTACGGTGGAGGTCATCCTGTTCGGCTGGATCTTCGGCATAAACAGGGCCTGGGAGGAGGTCCATCACGGCGCGGACATGAGGATACCCGGCGTATACAAGTACATCATCAAATACGTGACGCCGCTGTTCCTGCTGGCGGTGCTCGGGGCGTGGTTCTTCCAGGAGTGGCTTCCTATAATAAGGATGGACAACGTCTCGGAAGCCGACAGGCCGTATATACTCGCCACGCGCGTAGGGCTTCTGCTGCTTTTTCTGGCGCTCGCGGTCATGGTAAAGATCGCGTGGCGGAAAAGGAAGACGGGGGAGGACACATGACACTGGTCGGGGCATTATTCATGATACTTTCCTGGAGCCTCATAATCTCGCTCGCCGCATTCTGCTTCTACAGGATCTTCAGCAAAAAAGAAGTCGACTGACCCCCGCGTTAAAGCGGACAGCCATACCCGGACGTACTGTCATTTCGGAATTTCGCGAAGCGAAATATCCGGGATCTCCCGGAGGTAAGGCTTCTGCTTATTCTGCGCCTGATGCCTGACTGAAAATGGGCTCAGTAATAGAGCAAATCTCGCGCCCTTCGGGCGCTCAATCATAGCTCACGGGGCATCAGTGCTCGAACAAGCAGAATCCTTATAGCCGGATAATTGAAAAACCCGCTCTTGTTAAAGCGGACAGCCATATCCTTCCTCACTCGGTGTTTATTCACGGGTTTTTTCTAACATTTTTAAGGGGTGTAAAAGAACTCGTCCTTAATAGCCCGAAAGATGCGGCCCTTCTGAAGTGCCTTATTTTCATATTATCGGGCAATTAAGGACTTCAAACAGCTTTTACACCAGTAACCTTAAAAAGTTATAAAAAACCCTAAAACACCGAAATGTTCGTCAGGGTATGGCTGTCCGCTTCAACATGAGCTGAGAGTTAGGAACATTTTGCATGAATCTTGGATAACAGGTCATGGGGGTGTTCCGGATGGGAGGATCCACACCGGGCGGAGGGGCCCAGCAGGAACACCCCCATGGCCTGTAAGGAAGTACATGGAAATGTTCCGGATGGGAGGATCCACACCGGGCGGAGGGGCCCAGCAGGACTCCCCATAGCCTTTATACAATAAGGCTTGACGCGGCCGGGAATTATATTCAATTTCTTTTTGCTTTTTCGCCGTTAATGCTATATTATTATATATATAATAGTGTGAATTATACTAATAATCCTATTATATTTTGCGCGAAGAAAAGGAGGCGCAAATGGAAAAAGATGTAGCGGTATTTGAAAAAAATAAATACCAGGACGTAAAGATCCGCATATCCGAGTACCAGGGCAACGATGTCATCGACATCAGGATATGGACTCAGCCTCCTCAGGGGGATGAGAAGGTCCCGACGGGAAAGGGTATAAACATCAACGTAAGGCTTTTCTCCAAGCTTAAGGAATCCATAGAGAAGCTGGAAAAGGACCTTAAGGACGCGGGCATGTTATGATCCCGCGCCGCGCTTAAAAAAAACCGGATCTTTATAAATGGACCAGAAAGAAAAAAGGCGTTACATAAGGCATCTGCTTGTCAGCCCGCTTGAGTTCCAGGTCTCCGAAGAAGGGGAGATACAAAAGACCGAAACGGTGAACCTGAGTGAAGGCGGGCTTCTTTTCATGTCCAGGACAGACGTCGCCGTGGGAGCCTCGATAAAACTCCAGATGCCCCTCTATGACAAGGTTTTCAAGGTGAACGCGAAGGTCGTGCATTCGACAAAAGACAAGGCCACAGGCCTTTACAGCATAGGCGTTACGTTCGTCAATTACGCCGACGCTTTCAAGGTCAAACTCATCGAACAGATATATCTGATAGAAGAATACCGCGTTCTGCGCTCATTGCAGATCGGACGGGAGATGAGCCTTCAGGAAGCCTCAAAGGAATGGATAAAAAGATATTCCGAGAGATTTGAAAAACTTTACTGGTAACCCCCCTTTAACCAACTCTTAATAAAATAATTTCCACAATATTGTGTGTGTAGTTATATCTTCACAACTATATAGTGGATACTTTCTAAAAAAATTTAAAATGTTCCAAAAACCTGTTGACATTATATATATAGTTGTGTATACTCACTAATTGAACGTGGATTAAAGTGGAGGAAAGTGGAGTGTTTTACGGAGAATACCTGCATAAGCTTGATAAGAAAAACCGCATAATAATCCCCGCGCGTTTCCGTGAGGGCATAGGCGACATGTGCGTAGATAAATTCTATTTAACGCGCGGACTTGACGAGTGCGTATTCATGTTCCCGGAAAGCGAATGGAGGCAGCAGGAGAGCCGCTTCAAGTCCATGTCTTTCACGAAAGAAAAAGCCAGGAAGTTCCAGAGGCAGTTCTTCGGCGGGGCTTTCGAGGCGGCCCCGGACAAGCAGTGGCGCATACTTATCCCTGACTCGCTTAAGGAATACGCGAAACTTTCAAAGAGCATAATGATAGTCGGCATATCGAACAGGATAGAGATCTGGGACAAAAACAAGTGGCGTGAATACGCCGCTTCTTCAAAAGAGGAATACGAGCAGATAGCAGAGGATCTCATAGAGTTTTAATATTCAAATCTTTTAAACGGGGGGCCCGACATGTACAGAAGATACGCCGTCAAGTTCCACAAAAAGCAGGTAGAGTTCATCAACTGCGTCAATATGGTCGAGAGGATCAAAAAAGCGAGAGCCCTCCCATCCGGAATATCCCATCTGGGCGTGAAGAGGTATGTTTTCACGTCGAACGATCTCGGCAAAAAGAGTTATATAACGGTCAGGGACTGGTCATAGATCACCATGCGTCCGGACCGTGAATATCTTCCCACGGAGGTAAAATGAAAAAGTACCTGCAGGCATGCGAGCTGGGAGGCTCGATCTACGGAAAGAAACGCGACTTGCGGGACAAAGGCGAGAACGGCGACCGCCAGGCCGCCGGCGAGAACACTATAGCCTCTTACAAGAAGTTCTTCAAGAACCAGCTCGCCAACATGGACAGGGTCTTCCGGCGGGAAGGCTGAGCGGCCGGGAAAGGGCCCGGGCTTAAAGAAAAAAAGGAATTCTTTTGCATTTTCCGGTCCTTCTGCGCGAGGTAATTGAACTGTTGGATCCCGGCCCCGGGGATGTGATCCTGGACGCTACAGTCGGGGGCGGGGGGCACGCTAAAGAGATAATAAAGAGGATACTTCCGGGGGGAAGGCTCATAGCCGTTGACAGGGACCCGGAAGCGCTGGAAAGGGCCAGAAAGGCCATCGGGGAGCGGGAAGAGGTAATATACACCCGCGGCGATTTCCGCCAGGTCCATAAGATCATTGAAACAGCCGGGGTAGGGGGGATAGACGGGGCTTTATTCGATCTGGGTATATCCTCGTACCAGGTCGACGAAGGCGGAAGGGGTTTCAGCTTCAACCGCGATGGACCTCTTGACATGCGGTTCGACCCAAAGCAGAGGCTTTCAGCCCGCGAGATAGTCAACAGGTTCGGCAGGCGGGAGCTGGCCGATATCATAAGAAGTTACGGCGAGGAAAGGCACGCGAAGATCGTGGCGGCGGCGATAGTAGCTTCTCGCGGCAAAGATCCCATAGAGACAACAACGCAGTTGAGCAAGATCATCGTCAGCGCCGTTGGCAGGAGGTACAGGAACCAGAAGCTGCATCCAGCCGCGAGGACGTTCCAGGCGCTGAGAATATACGTGAATGATGAGCTCTCCGCCGTCGAGGAGGCGGTAAAGAGGGCGGTCCCTTTACTGAGCCCGGGGGGGAGGATATGCGTCATATCCTTCCACTCGCTGGAGGACCGGATAGTGAAGAACCTGTTCCGCGATATGGCCAAAGCCGGCGGCATCTCAATATTGACAAAGAAGCCTATAAGGCCCGGGAGCCCGGAGGTGTCGCGGAACCCGAGGTCGAGAAGCGCCAAGCTGCGGGCGGCGGAGAGAACAAGATGAGGTTATATAAATTTCTTTTGTCGGGTATTGTCGTGACCTTGATGGCTATAGGGCTGGTCCACCAGCGCGTAGAGATAGTCAAGACCGGTTACGGACTTCAGATGAACAGGCAGTACCTGGCGCGTCTTATCGACCAGAACTCAAGGCTGGCTTATGATCTTTCCAAGCTTGAATCCCCGAGGCATCTTCTTGCCTCTCTGGAAGGTGAGGAGATAGAGTTCGCCGGAAGCGGACCAAGGCGCGGCGAGTCTTGCAGGATAGCCAGGCTTGATACAGGCGGCATGGCCCCCGTCGGGGGTATCGTCGCCAGGTTCCTCGATCTTTTCACTCCAAGCGCCGAGGCCAGGACGCGCTGACGGTACTGATTTAAAAAACCGCGAGGTATGATGTTCAGAGCGCGCCAGTATCTGGTATTTTTTCTTCTTATATTTTTCCTTTCATCCCTCTTTTTCAGGTTATTCTTCCTCCAGGTCGTGAGTTTTGAGGATTTCTCCGTGATGGCCGCGATGCAGCACAACAAGGTCCTGAAGCTGGAGCCCAGGAGAGGGGCCATTTTTGACCGATACATGGAGCCGTTGGCCATAAATCTCGACATCCCGAGCATATACTGCGACCCCAGGGAGATCGATGACAAAGAGCGCGCGGCCGGCTTGCTTTCGAACGCGCTCGGGGTGGACAGAGAGGTCCTTTTAGAGAGGCTGACCAGGGACAAGGCTTTCATATGGGTCAAACGCAAGGTGGACCCCTCACTGGCCGAGAAAGTGAAGAGGCTCCGGCTGGAAGGCGTGTATTTCATAAACGAGAGCAAAAGAAAATATTCCAGCGACAATATGGCCTCTCACGTGATAGGGTTCGCCGGGCTTGATAATGAAGGTCTCGAAGGCCTTGAGCTCTTGTTCAACGATGAGCTGAAAGGAAAACCGGGATGGCGGCAGATGATAAGGGACGCCAGGATGAGGGAGGTCCTGCTGGACCACCGGCAGTACATGCCGCCGCAGAACGGGATGAACCTGGTCCTGACGATCGACAGCGTCATACAGTATATCGCCGAGGATGAATTGAGGAAGATGGCGCTCAGGTTCAACGCTGAAGGCGCGTCGGTGGTCGTTATGGAGCCGTCTACCGGCAAAATACTGGCCCTGGCGAGCTATCCTGACTATGACCTTAACGATTTCGCGTCCTGCCCGAGGAGGCTGATGAGGAACGCGGCCGTCTCGGAAGTATATGAACCGGGCAGCGTGTTCAAGATAGTGACCGCTTGCGCGGCGCTGGAGGAGCAAGTGGTAGGCCTCGAGGATGAGATCTTCTGCGAGAACGGGGAATACAGGACCTGCGGGAGGATATTGCATGACTATCACGCCTACGGGAGGCTCACCTTCCAGGATGTCATAGTGAGGTCAAGCAATATCGGTACGGTAAAGGTCGCCCAAAAGCTGGGGAAAGACAGGCTTTTCAGGTATATAACAAGTTTTGGTTTCGGTCGAAAGACAGGTATAGACCTGCCGGGAGAGGTCGGAGGAATAAGCAGGCCGCCTTCTGTGTGGTCGGGGAGCGATATATCCACAATACCCATGGGGCAGGGCATAGCCGTTACGCCTCTTCAGCTTGCTTGCGCGGTCAGCGTCATAGCCAACGGCGGATATCTTATGAGACCATACGTGGTCGAGAGGATAAAGACATGGGAAGGAGGAGTGTACAGGGAATACGGGCCGGAAATACGCGGCAGGGTTTTAAGCGAGGAGACATGCGCGAAGATCAAGGAAGTGCTGCGCGGCGTGGTGACCTCCGGGACCGGGAGACGGGCGGATTCCGAGCTTTATGAGACATGCGGCAAGACCGGGACCGCGCAGATGGTGAACGAGCGGGGGGGCTATTATCCCGACAGGTATTACGCCTCGTTCATAGGTTTCGCCCCCAGGGAGAATCCCGTAATAAGCATAGTGGTGACGGCCAGGGACCCGCATCCTGTCCACTTCGGCGGCAGCGTGGCCGGGCCCGCTTTCAAGGGGATAGCGGAAAGGTCCCTTCAATATCTTTCCTCTGGAGCCAAATAGACGAATGGATAAGGGAACGGAAAAGGCGCTGAAAAGCCTGGATATAGACAGAACTAAAATAAAGACCGACTCAAGGAAAGTCGTGGGCGGGGATATATTCGTCGCGATAAAAGGCACGCGGCATGATGGACATGATTTCGCCGGGGAAGCGCTGGCGAACGGTGCGGATCTGGTCATCTGTGAGCGCGGGATATCGGAGGTCCCGCCGGCCCTTGAGAAAAAACTGCTCGCGGTGGATGATACAAGAAAAGCGCTGGGGCTTATCACAAAGAGGGCTTTCGGGGACCCGTCGGCGTCCCTCGAGGTTTACGGGGTCACCGGGACCAACGGCAAGACGACTACGGTATTCCTGATCGACAGCGTACTCGGGCTCGCCGGAAAGCCCAGCGGGATAGTGAGCACGGTATACACAAAGACAAGGGATGAGGACCTGGAGCGGTCGGACATGACCACTCCGGATCTGGTGAAGCTGAACACGCTTCTTTCGGAAATGATATCCTCCGGGAAGAAAGCCGCCGTCCTCGAGATATCCAGCCACGCGCTGGACCAGGAGAGGACTTGCGGGATAGAGCTGGACGGGGCCGTTTTCACGAACATATCCCCCGAGCATCTTGATTATCACGGGGACATGGAGAATTACCTCAGGCACAAGAGCGCGATCTTCAAAAGCCTGAAGCCCGGGGGTGCGGGCGCCCTGAACCTTGACGACCCGCTTGTGGGCGGGCTTGTTAAAAAGGTCTCCTGCCCCGAAATGATGACTTTCGGCATAACGAGCCAGGCTTCGGTCACGGGCTCCGATATCGACCTGTCAATCAGAGGATCGCGGTTCAGGCTGAACGCGGGAAAGGCCGGCGCGGTTGAGGTGAGATCGCCTCTTGTGGGAAGGCATAACGTATATAACATGCTGGCCGCGTCCGCGGTCCTTATCGGCAGAGGGCTCGATCCGGGAACAATAAAGAAAGGCCTGGAGAACGCCCGGCCCGTACCGGGCAGGCTTGAGCCGGTGGCCTCAAGCGCGCCTTTCAGGGTATTCGTTGACTACGCTCATACTCCCAACGCTATGGAGAACGTCCTGAAATGTCTCCGGTCCCTGGCGGATGGAAAACTTATATGTATTTTCGGCTGCGGAGGGGACCGCGACAAGACAAAAAGGCCGGTGATGGGGAAGATAGCCTCGGACATATGCGACCGGGTCGTGGTCACAAGCGATAACCCGAGGACCGAAGACCCGGAAGACATAGCCAGGCAGATCGAAAAGGGGATGCTTAATAAAAATAACTATAGTATAATATTAAAAAGACACGACGCGATCCGTGAAACACTGGCATCAGCGGGCGACCGCGACACTGTTGTGATCGCCGGCAAAGGCCATGAAGATCACCAGGTGATCGGCGACCGCGTCGTTGAATTCGACGATAAAAAGGTAGCGGGAGAGATCCTGAGGGACATGGGATACTAAGAACAGGTGGGCATGGTCGAACTTACGGTCAAAGAGGCGGCAAGGAGAACGCGCGGTCAGCTTTTCTCAAAGAACCCAAAAACGGTCATTCAAGGCTTTTCAATAGATTCCCGTACGATAAAAAAGGGCCAGTTCTTTATCGCTGTAGAGGGGAAAAAGTTTAACGGGCACGATTTTATAAGGGAAGCCGTTGAGAACGGCGCAGCCGGGCTTATTGTCCGGTCGGGCGCGGAGGGGCCGTTCGACGAGGTGGCGGAGCACGTTATACGCGTGGATGATACGATCGAGGCAATGGGGCGTATCGCGGCGGGTATCAGGAGGCGCGTCTCCCTGCCTGTTGTATGCGTTACCGGGACCAACGGCAAGACCACCACCAAGGATATACTGGCGCACATCCTTTCCAGCAAGTTCAGGGTCCTTAAAAGCGAGAGGTCGTTCAATAACACCATAGGTTTGAGCCTTACGCTGTTCGGGCTTGATGATTCCTATGACGTCGCGGTCCTGGAGCTGGGGACCAATCACCCCGGCGAGATATCGAAACTGGCGGCCATAGCGTCCCCTTACATGGCGGTAATCACGAACGTGGGAGACGGCCATCTTGAGAATTTCGCCGACAGGGAAGGGGTCTTTCTCGAGAAGATAAGCCTTCTTGACCAGCTGCCCGATACCGGTATAGCCTTTCTTAACAGGGACGATACGCTGCTGGCGAGGACCTCGGCCAGGCAGGTCATGAAAAAGTTCTTCGGCACCGCTCCGGGGAGCGATTTCCTTATAGGCGGCATGGAGCCGAAAGAGCGCGGTTATGAATTCACGCTTAACGGCAGGCCTTTTTCAGTTCCGCTGGAGGGGGAGCATAACGTTTTCAACGCCGCGGCGGCTATGGCCGTTTCCGAATATTTCGGCCTCAGCTGGGAGGAAATACAGAAGGCTCTGGAGGGAATATCCCTTCCGGAGATGAGGCTGGAGAGGAAGAGCGTGGACGGGTTAGTTTTTATCAATGACGCCTATAACGCTAATCCTGATTCCTTTGAATGCGCTCTCAAGGTCCTGCAGAGGACAGAAGGAGCCGGGATGAAGGTCGTGGTAGCGGGGGATATGCTTGAACTCGGGGAGATGAGCGAAGAGTTCCACAGGATGATAGGCAGAAGCATCGCGGATAAGGGCATCGATCTTCTAGTGACCCTTGGAGGCAGGGCCGGACGCATAGCGGAAGGGGCTCTTGAGTCTGGTATGGACCCCGAACGGGTTTTCAGCGCGGAAAACTGCGATGCGGCGGCCGGAATATTAAAGCATAAGGCTTCCCGGGGCGCTGTTGTGCTTCTCAAGGCGTCGCGTGAGATAGGTATAGAGGAGGTGCTCAAGTGTTTTTCCACTTCCTGTATCCGCTGAAGGACCTCTGGTTCGGTTTCAATATTTTCAGGTATATCACTTTCCGGGCCAGCATGGCCGCGGTGACCTCTTTCGCGATATGCGTCGTATTCGGACCGGCGATAATACGCCAGCTCAAGAAGCTCGAAATAGGCCAGTATGTGAGGAAGGAACACGTGGAAAGCCTGTACCCGCTTCACAGCCAGAAAGAAGGCACGCCGACCATGGGGGGGATCCTTATTTTAATAGCGGTCATGGCGGCGTCGGTGCTTTGGTGCAGACTTGATAACGATTACGTGCTGCTGGCTATGGGGGGGATGGTCTGGATGGGGATGATCGGCCTGGCGGATGACCTTATCAAGCTGAAGAACAAAAGCGCTAAGGGCGTCCAGGCGGCGACCAAACTCGCCGGCCAGGCCTTGCTGGCCCTGATAGTCGGCCTTTTCGTGATACACAGCAAAGCCATAGGTTCGGGGCTTTATGTCCCTTTCCTGAAGAACGCCGTGGCTAACCTGGGCGTGTTCTATATCCTTTTCGTGCTGCTGGTCGTTCTCGGAGCGACCAACGCGGTCAATCTTACCGACGGCCTGGACGGGCTGGCCATAGGATGCGTTACTTTTATCACGGTGACCTACGCGGTCATAAGCTACGTGACGGGGCACGCGGGACTCAGCAAATACCTGCAGGTATTTTACCTGCCCGGATCCGGTGAGCTTACCGTCTTCTGCGCGGCGCTTACAGGGGCGGGTCTCGGTTTCCTGTGGTTCAACAGCCACCCGGCCGCGGTCTTCATGGGAGATACCGGTTCACTCGCGCTGGGCGGGTCCCTGGCGGTGGTAAGCGTGCTTATAAAAAAAGAGATACTTCTTGTCATCGCGGGCGGAGTGCTCGTTGCCGAGGCGCTTTCGGTGATATTCCAGGTGTTTTTTTTCAAGACAAGAGGCCGGCGGCTTTTCCTTATGGCGCCGGTGCATCATCATTTTCAGATAAAAGGGCTGCATGAATCCAAGATAACCGTGCGTTTCTGGATAATAGCGGCGATACTCGCGCTCTTGTCCATGGCCACGTTGAAAGTGAGATAAAGCATGATGGATCTGGAAGGAAGGAATGCGCTGGTAGTGGGGCTCGGCGTTAGCGGCCTCGCCGCTGCCCGCCTTCTGGCCTCCAAAGGCGCGCGCGTAAGCGTTACCGAGTTCTCCGATTCCGAAGAGGTCCGCGAAAAGGCGTCCGGGCTTGAAGATCTTGGGATAAAATGTGAGACAGGCGGGCATACCCGGAGTTTTTGTTCCGGGGCGGAACTGGTCGTCACAAGCCCGGGAGTGGACACTCGAAAAGGCCCGGTCTCCTCCGTATTGCCGGCGGGATCGCCGGTCATAAGCGAGCTGGAACTGGGAAGCCGGTTCTGCAGGGCGCCGATCATAGCCATAACAGGGACCAACGGGAAGAGCACCACTACCGAGCTTACAGGAAGAATACTGTCACTTTCGGGCAGGCACGCCGTCGTGTGCGGCAACATAGGCAATCCCCTTTCAGCTGAGGTGGAGAAGATGACCCCGGAGAGCGTGGCGGTCGTTGAGGTGAGCTCTTTTCAGCTTGAGACGACGGCTGGGTTCAGGCCTTATATAGCGGCGCTGCTCAACATTTCCGAGGACCATTACGACAGGCACGGCACGATAGAGGAGTACAAGGCCCAGAAATTCAGGGTCTTCAGCGGCCAGACCGCGGACGACTGGGCCGTTATCCACGCGGACCTTTACGGCGAACCGATGACAAAGGACATAAAGAGCCAGCTTATATTTTTCGGCGCCGAGAAAGATCCGTGGTGCCACCTTGACGGCGAAGACTGCGGGGACCTTGTGAACATGGATGAAACGCCCCTGAGGGGCAAGCACAACATGAACAACATGATCTGTTCCATGCTGGTCTCGAGGATCATGGGGGTGGAGGACAGGTATATCCGGGAGGGGATCATAACCTTCAAGGCCCTGGACCACCGTTTCGAGAGAGTCGGTGATCTCAGGGGCATAGAGTTCATAGACGACTCAAAGGCCACAAATATCGACGCCACCCGCTGGGCGCTGGAATCTATGAACAAAAAGACGGTCCTTATAGCGGGCGGGAGGGACAAGGGAGGGGACTACCTTTCCGTCCTGTCCCTGGCTAAAGAAAAGATAAAAGCGATGGTGTTGATCGGTGAGGCCCGGGAAAGGATAAAGGAGGCTTTCGCGGGTTCCTTTCCGGTGCTTACGGCTGAAAGCATGGGAGAGGCCGTGAGGAGGGCTTACGGCATAGCCCGTGAGGGCGAGGCGGTTCTGCTTTCCCCGATGTGCTCAAGTTTCGATATGTTCACCGGCTACAAGCAGCGCGGGGAGGCCTTCCAGCGGGAAGTAAGGTCCCTTATTGAAAAATGACGCTCAACAGGCCTGAGAATGGACAAAGACGCCAAAACAGTATTTATGACGGTATCTGTTCTTCTGATGCTGGGCGTGGTGATGATATATTCGTCGAGCGCGGTCTACGCCTACGGCACTTACGGGGACAGCATGTATTTTGTGAAGAGGCACCTGGTCTACCTCGCGGCCGGGCTCGCGGCGGCCGTCTTCTGCATGGCGGTCTCTTCCGGAAGGATAGCGGCGAGCGCGAGGCTGTTGATGCTGCTGTCGCTCCTGCTTCTTTCGGCGGTCCTGGTACCCGGCATCGGCAGGGAGGTGGGAGGGGCGCGGAGATGGATGCGCGTACTCGGATATGGTTTCCAGCCTTCCGAGGCGGCGAAGCTGGCGCTGGTCATATACCTGGCCGATCTCACATCGCGTAAAAGATACCTTATGCGCGACCTTCGCCACGGTTTTCTCCCCCCGCTTTTCATCACGGGATTGACCGCCGGCCTTGTGCTTCTTGAGCCGGATATGGGCACTACCGTGCTTGTCATGTTCCTCGGCGTTGTCATGCTTTTTGTGGCGGGAGCGCGCATCCTGCACCTGGCGATGATAACGATAGGCATGCTGCCGGCCCTGGTGCTGGCGGTCATAGCCGAGCCTTACAGGGTGAGGCGCGTGCTGGCCTTTTTCGATCCATGGAGCGACGCGCGCGGATCTGGTTTCCAGCTGATACAATCTTTTATAGCCCTGGGGTCGGGGGGCTTTCTGGGCGTGGGCCTGGGGGCGTCGAGGCAGAAACTTTTCTACCTGCCGGAATCGCATACGGATTTCATATTCTCCATCATAGGGGAGGAACTTGGTTTTTTGGGGAGCGCTTCGGTCCTTATACTGTTCGGTGCGCTGGTATGGTTCATGCTCAGGATAGCGTTCAGGATAAAGAACATCTTCGCCTCCAGGGTAGTGCTCGGAATAAGCGCAATGATAGCGTTCGAGGTGATCGTGAATATCGGGGTATCGACCGGGATGCTCCCGACAAAGGGCCTGCCGCTGCCTTTCATCAGTTACGGCGGCAGTTCTCTTGTATGCCACATGGCGGCTGTCGGTCTTGTGCTGAACATGGCCAGGGAGGCGGAATGAGGGTCCTGCTGGCGGCGGGCGGGAGCGGGGGGCATATTTTTCCCATGGTGTCGCTGGCATCTGAACTTGAGAAGAACGGGGTTGAGGATATATATTTCATCGCCAGCAGAAGGCGCCTTGACAGGAACATACTCGCCCCGTCGCGCCACCCTTGTTATTTCCTTTCCGCAAACCCCATGCCTTTCGGTTTCAAGCCGGTGAGATCCGCGGTGTTCGCGTGGAAGATGGCCATGGATACGGCCTCCTCGGCTTTTCTTCTGGGCAGGCTTCGTCCTGATGTGGTCGTGGGGTTCGGGGGATATTCTTCCGGCGCCGCCGCGGCCGTAGCGGGGTTGATGCGTATACCCGTCGTGATACACGAACAGAACCTGGTGCCAGGAAGAGCGAACAAGATCCTTGGCAGGATAGCTGACAGGGTCGCGGTGAGTTTCCCCGAGACTTCGCGGTATTTTGGATCCGCTTCAGATAAGGTCTTTTATTCGGGGAATCCCTTGAGGTCCGATATACTCGGCAAGGACAGGAGAGAAGGGGCGGAGCGTTTAGGGCTGGACCCGGCCGTTATGACCGTACTTGTAATGGGAGGAAGCCAGGGGTCCTCTTTTCTTAACAGCACGGCGTCCCGGGCCGCTTTGCTGGTTAAGCGCGAGGAGGGGAACGCCGTGCAGTTCATACATCTCACGGGCAGGAAGGATCATGGGGACGTGACGCGGTTCTACGAGGAGAACGGCTTGCGGGGCAGGGTTTTTTCCTTTCTTGAGGGAATAGACGACGCTTACGCAGCCAGTGACCTCGCCGTAAGCCGGGCCGGGGCGGCGGCGGTCTTCGAGCTGGCTTCTTATTCAAGGCCCATGATACTTGTGCCTTATCCAAACCCGGCGAACAATCAGAGGCATAACGCCGAGTATTTCGCCGAAGCCGGGGCGGCGGTCCTCAAAGAGGAGCGCGATCTTACCCCGGAAGATCTCGCCGCTGAGATCCTGGGCGTGATCCGCGACGGACAGAGGCGGCAGCGGATGGCCCGCGCGGCCGGGAACCTCAGCGTGCCTGAAGCCGGGGAAAAACTGGCGGGGGAAGTCATGCGCATCGCCGCCCGTAAGCGGGCGTGACATGCGGAAAGCTGCAGGTAATGCCCGGTTATCTTGATACTACTAAATTCGTAAGCGAGTTTTAAGCGCGGGGTATTTGGTGTATAATCTAAATAAGGCATGAAAAGGATACATTATATAGGTATAGGCGGGATAGGCATGAGCGCCATGGCTAAGATAGACCTGCAGGCGGGGAACCGCGTTACCGGTTCGGACCTGAGGCCGAATGACCTTACAGAGGAGCTGGCCAGGATGGGCGCGGTTCTTTATAAGGGGCATTCAAGGGAAAATATAGACCCCGGCACGGATATAGTGGTGAGAACCACCTGCATAAGGGACGACAACCCCGAGGTCCTCAGGGCCAAAGATCTGGGGCTGCGAATAGTACCGAGGGGCCGCGTGTTGAGGGACCTTCTTGAGCGTTCCGGTTTCAGCGTCGCCGTCACGGGAACGCACGGGAAAACGACCACCAGCGCTCTTATATCGCATATCACCGAGAAATGCGGCAGGGATCCTACGGTAGTGCTGGGCGGGGAGGTCGAACTCTTCGGGGGCAACGCCAAGACCGGAAAGAGCGGGCTCGCGGTAGCGGAAGTGGACGAAAGCGACGGCTACTTCAGGAACGTATCATCCACAGCGGCGGTCGTGACCAATATCGAGAGGGAGCACATGGAGCATTACGCTTCCTTCGACGATCTTTTATCGGCTTACAGGGAGTTCATGGAAAAGGTATCACCTGAAGGCTTCCTCGCCTTGAACGGGGAGGATCCCCTGGCTTCCGCGCTTGCGTCATCCTCGCGCGCGCAAAATGTCACATTCGGCATAGACGGCAGCTTTGACGTCACTTGCGCGGGCTATAGCTGCGGCCGTTCCATAGAGTTCACGCTTGTATCCGGGGGCAGGGAGCTCGCGGGGATATCAAGTCCGTTGATCGGGCGCTATAATGTGATGAACATCCTCGGAGCGGTTTCCGTGTGTCTGCGCCTGGGGATCGACGCCGGGGATATAGCTTCAGCCGTATCTTCTTTCAACGGCGTCAGGAGAAGGTTCGATCGAGTCGGGAGGATAGGGGGCATAGAGGTCATAGAGGATTACGCGCATCATCCGACCGAACTCAGGTCGGTCATAAAAGCGGCCCGTGAATACGGTCGCGGCAGGGTGGTGACGGTCTTCCAGCCCCATCGATTCAGCCGGACCAGGGACCTGATGAAAGAATTTTCCGAGAGCTTTTATGACACTGATCTGCTTATACTGACCGACATATATTCAGCCGATGAGGATCCTTCCCGGAAAATACAGATACACCAGATGAGGGACGCCATAGACGCCGCCAGGCTGAAGTCGCTGGATGTCATTGAAAAGGAGGCGATACCGGAGTTCATCTCCGGGATAGTGGAGGATGACGACACCGTGCTGGTGCTCGGGGCCGGAGACATAAGGGATATCGCGGGCGGAATAGTGGAAAAGATAAGAGCTAAAAGGACCTGATAAAAGGCATGCTTGATAAGGATCTACAGAACGCGTTGCTCGAAAAGAGCCCCCGGGGGCGTGTTCTTTTCGACCACCCGCTGCGGGAGCACAGCACGATATCGATAGGCGGTTCGGCGGACGCCTGGTGCGCGCCGGCAGACCTGGACGAGCTGAGCGGCATACTCGCTTTTTTGAACAGCGAAGGCATAAGGACGATCGTCCTTGGCAACGGCAGCAACACGCTGATGCCGGATGAAGGCCTGAGGGGGGTGGTGATCAACCTTTCGGGAAAGCCTTTCCGGCGCGTAGAGAACAACGGGGAAATGGTCACATCCGGCGCGGGAGCCTGCCTGGGGGGGCTTATAAAATACTGCTGCGATAAAGGGCTCGGAGGCCTGGAGGGGCTCGCGGGGATACCCGCCACAGTCGGGGGCGCCGCGTGCATGAACGCCTCCTACAGGTCAGAGGTCAGCGAGAGGTTCGTCAAGGCGCAGGTCGTACGGCCGGACGGCCGGGCCGAATGGGTCGGGAAAAAAGATATCAGGTTCGGTTACAGGAACTCTTCCCTGAAAGGGGAAGGGGTCATAACGGCGGCGGTCTTCGCCCTTGAACGGGCAGACCCGAGAGACCTGAGATCAAGGATGACGGGATATTTCGCCGAAAAACTGGAGAAACAACCTCTTGGCAAAAGGACTCTCGGCTGCGTTTTCAAGAACCCGTCAAAAACGGGTTACTCCAGCGGAGAGCTTATAGACAGATCGGGCATGAAAGGTCTCTCAGCCGGAGGGGCCCGGGTCTCAAAGAAACACGCTAATTTCATTGTCAACGAAGGTTCCGCCGGTTCCGGGGACGTTTTGACGCTTATAAGCGAGGTAAGGGAAAGGGTGCGGGAAAAATTTCTCCTGGAACTCGAACCGGAAATAGAGATAATGGATAACGGGGCATGAAAGACCTTGAAGAATACAGGATAGGCGTGCTCGCCGGCGGCGATTCAAGCGAAAGGGAGATAAGCCTTAAGAGCGGCTCGGCGGTTCTGGCCGCTTTAAAGCGGTCCGGGCTGGAAGCGGAGCTTCTGGACATCAGGGAAGAGGACCTTGGACCGGCAGTCCAGGGAGCCGGTATAGACCTGGCTTTTATCGCGCTGCACGGCGCTTTCGGCGAGGACGGCGCGGTCCAGAGCATGCTGGAAGAGAAGGGCATACCCTACACCGGTTCCGGACCGTCGGCGTCTCGGGCGGCGCTTGATAAGCTGGAGTCCAAAAATATTTTCGCCAGGAACGGCATAAGGACGCCGGCTCATCGCGTTCTCAGCGGGAGTCTCGCGGCTGAGGCTGAAGCTGTATTCCCCTGTGTGGTAAAACCGAGATACGAAGGTTCCAGCGTGGGGCTTTCTGTAGTGCGTGAGGCGGCCGGGATGAAGGAAGCACTGGAAAAAGCCGCCGAATACGGGGAAGATATCATCATTGAAAAGTTCATTACGGGCAGGGAGCTTACGGTAGGCATACTGGACGAGGAAACTTTACCCGTAGTCGAGATCATTCCAGCCGATGGTGTTTATGATTACAGCGCCAAGTACCATTCACGCATGACCCGGTACGTGGTGCCGGCGGACCTTGACGACGGGGCTGAGCGCGCCGCCCGGGATACGGCGCTGAAGGCCCACAGGGCGCTCGGGTGCGATTGTTTCTCCAGGGTCGATATGAGGATGTCGGAACAAGGCGATATTTTCGTCCTCGAGGTCAATACGATACCCGGGTTGACTGAAAGGAGCCTTCTGCCCATGGCGGCCGGGGCGAAGGGGATAACTTTCCAGGAATTATGTATCAGGATGATCCGCGGCGCTTTGAGTAAAGTATAAAAAGGAGGAGGCATCGTGGCCAGAAAGAGCCAGAGGAGGACAAGGAAAAAGAGCGGGAAAAGCGTTTTTCAGGGCAAAGGCCCCCTTTTGAGGCGGGCCGCGTTCGCGGCGGTCTCCGCGGCACTGGCGGCAGGCGTCTTTTTCGGCGCGCGCCATTTTTTTCTTAACAGCGGTTTTTTCGCTATCAGGGAGATAATCGTCAACAAGGACAGGGGCTACCCTTTCGAGGCGGGACAGAGGCGCCTGGAAAAACTTTACCTGGACAGGAACATCTTTTCGGTCGATCTCGGCCAGGTAGAGACGCTTACGGAGCGTGAGTTCCCGAGGATAAGAAGAGTGGAGGTAAGGCGCAGGCTTCCCGACAGGCTGGAGATCGATATCGCCGGCCGCGCGCCCGCCGCGTTCATGGACGGCAGGAGAAGCGTCGTGATCGACAGGGAGGGGGTTGTCCTTGACGTGGGAGGTTCGACCGACGGGCTGGTCAGGATAAAAGGCATAGGTTTTTATCTTAACCTGCCTTCCAGGGGCGAAAAGGTCGACAACGACACCCTTGACAAGGCGCTTGTTCTCCTCGAGGGCTTAAAGAGAAAGTCGGGCCTTTCCCCCGAAGAGATAGATTATATAGACATATCTGACAGAAAGAACATAATCCTCGGCATATACGGGGTGCAGGTAAAGATGGGCACCGGCGGTTTCTCGAAGAAGATACAGGATCTCAGCGAGATATCGCGCGATCCGGATGTCAGGATGGAAGACATAAGATACATCGACCTCAGGTTCGAGGACGCTGTCATTTCTCCAAAATGAGCAAGTATTTCGCAGCCATAAATACCGGGAACACCAGGATATACGCCGCGGGCGCCAGCTGGGACAGGAGCGGGGACTATTGCCTGCACGGCATGGTCAATATTCCCTCAACAGGTTTCAGGAAGGGCTCGGTGACTGACGCTTCGGCCGCTGCCGATTCCCTGTCCAGGGCCATGGATAAATTGAGGGAGAAGACCGGCAGAAAGATCCACGATGTCTACGCGGGGATAAGCTCCACATCCGTGGGCGTCGTCCGTTCTTCGGGAGTCCTGCTTCTTTCCAGGCACGGAAGGGAAGTCCAGGAGAGGGACATAAAAAGATGCGTCAGTATAGGATCGACAATAAAGGTCCCGCTGGACAGGGAGCCGCTTCACAGGATAGTCGACGGATTCTCCATAGACGATGAAAGGGAGATAGACAACCCTCTTAACCTCGAGGGTGTAAAGCTCGCCGTAAAGGTCAACATCGTCACTGTAAGTTCCTCGAGTTTAAATAATATGTCGAAATGCATAGCGCAGGCCGGTTACCTGCCAGCCGGCTTCGCGTTCTCGGGCCTGGCTTCCTCCTACAGGGTGCTGACCGAGAATGACAGAAGGATCTCCGCCGCCCTGGTGGACATGAGCGAGGATCTGACCGAGGTCATGGTCTACCGCAGGGGTGTGCTTGCCGGGTGCCGCGTGCTTCCCCTCGGGACCTCTGATATCCGGAAGGAGGCGGGCGAGGCCGACCAGGCTGAGCTTGATAAGCTGGTCGCCGGGCTTATCTCGGTACCCGGATGGGACCGTGTCAGTAAGATCATATTGGTCGGCGAGGGCATACTGGCCGAAAACATGATCGAGTCGCTCGAGAAAGTATTCGCTTTCCCCGTAATAGCGGGCACATGCATGGTCAGGCCCTTTGAGGAACTTCCGCCCGACAGGGGCGGCTACATATCCAGCCTCGGGCTTCTGGACTATCTGCGCGAACAGAGGCGGAAAAAGCGCCGCACCGGGAGCCTTCTCAAGACAGCCGTCGACCGCGGCGTCTCGTTCCTGGACCGCTACTTCTGACCCGAAACCCTTCTTTATTGAACGTTTAAGCGTACAGCCATACCCTTCCTCAAAGGCTATGGGGGTGTTCCTGCTGGGCCCCTCCGCCCGGTGTGGATCCTCCCATCCGGAACATTTCCATGTACTTCCTTACAGGCCATGGGGGTGTTCCTGCTGGGCCCCACCGCCCGGTGTGGATCCTCCCATCCGGAACATTCCCATGTACTTCATCAAAGGCCATGGGGGTGTTCCTGCTGGGCCCCTCCGCCCGGTGT
>Ga0272441_10002155_pt1 | contig 40542 bp, 39 predicted proteins | sample SSMProp6N_FD_193582 | JGI IMG/M metagenome (GOLD analysis project Ga0272441, IMG submission 193582) | Marine sediment archaeal communities from Little Sippewissett salt marsh, Falmouth, MA, United States - SSM-Prop-6N | ecosystem: Environmental > Aquatic > Marine > Wetlands > Sediment ... | reverse complement strand
AAAAAACTGGTATTTGATGAAAAGACCCTCACCATGGAGCAGCTCAAGCATGCCCTCGAAACTAATTTTGAAGACATGTCCACCGATCCGACCGGGCCGGAGATTCAGCAGTTGTGTCTGAATGTTCCCAAGTATGGCAACGACGATGATTATGTTGACGATATTATAGCAGATGTAACCAGCTTCCAGTCAGACAGCCTGCGGGATACGAAAACAATATTTGGATCGCATTGTATCTCGGCCTTGCTGCCGGTATCCGGCCATGTGCCTTTCGGCGGGGTGGTCAATGCAACCCCGGACGGAAGAAAAGCCGGGACACCGCTGGCCGAAGGATGTTCCCCGAGCCAGGGTACTGATGTAGAGGGATGGACGGCTGCCATAAACTCGGTTTCCAAGATCGACCATACCAAACACAGTGGCGGTACTCTTTACAACGTGAAGATCGATCCCAAGGCCGTTTCAACCCAGGCTGGAATGAAAAAGTGGGCCGATGCCGTGCGCACCTTCTTCAAGCGGGGCGGTTTCCATGTCCAGTTCAATGTTGTCGGCAGAGATACTTTGCTGGCAGCCCAGGAAAGGCCGCAGGATTACAAGGATCTTCTGGTGCGGGTGGCTGGTTACAGTGCTTTCTTCGTGATGTGTGACCGGGCCCTGCAGGACGACATTATCGCAAGAACGGAACAGATGGTTTAACGACTTATAAAGGAGAATGTGAGCGGGGCAGAAAATCTGCTCCGTTCACAATGATAGATTGGGGCAAGCAAACAATGAACGCAGATACAACAGCAGAAGGACTACAGGAAACATATACAAAAGATAAAGCGATAATTTTCAACATTCAGCGCTATTCACTGCATGACGGGCATGGAATCAGGACTCTGGTTTTTATGAAAGGTTGCCCGTTGTCATGCAAGTGGTGCAGCAATCCGGAAGGGCAGTATATTCAACCCCAACTCGAATATCTCGACGTCAACTGTGCCGCGCCGGAAACCTGTCGAGGGCGTTGTGCGGAAGTCTGTCCGACACATGCAATTAAAATATCCGATGAAGGCAGACCGATCACGGACTGGTCGAAATGTATTCACTGCGGCTGGTGTGCCAATGCCTGCTTTTTTGGGGCGCGCAAGGTTATTGGCAAGAAGATGACAATCGATCAGGTAATGCAAGAAGTTGAAAAAGACCGGGATTTCTACAGCATATCGGGTGGAGGAGTCTCTGTCGGTGGCGGTGAGCTGCTGATGCAGGCCGATTTTGTAAGTGAGCTGCTCAGACGATGCCAGGCCAAATCCATTCATACGGCAATTGAGACATGTGGCTATGCCCGCTGGGAATGTTTGCAGTCCGTGTTGGATTATACCGACCAGGTTTTTTATGACATCAAACATATGGATTCCCGGACGCATAAGGAACTCACCGGGGTAAAGAACGATCTTATCCTGGAAAACGCTCGTAAAATGTTTGCTTGCCTCCCTGAAAAAGAAATCACGATTCGTCTGACAATTATACCCGGTATGACCGATTCTGCCCAAAATGTTGAAGATACTGCCAAGTTTGTCAAAGAATGCGGCGGTAAAAAGATGGAACTCTTACCATACCATAAATTCGGAACGGCAAAGTACAGACAATGCGGAATGTTATACGAGTTGCCTGACCTGGAACCTCCTACAGATGAAACAATGGAGTATCTCCGGGAAATAGTTCGAGGTGAAGGTCTCGAAGAAATGACAGGTGCAGTTTAAGCCAGGTGCAAAAATTATGTCTTCGCAAGTTATTTGATATCCTGTTCCTACAGAGTTGAGAAGTAACAGGATCGAAAGATATAAATTCTAAGCATAAACATTAACCTGTCATAAGCTTAAAACATAAGAAAATCAATAAAGTGCCGGGAGAAAAAGATCATGAACAAGCAAGATTTGATAGATACGATAATTGCCAGCGAATGGGAAATGTTTCACGATATAAACAATATCAACGGAAAGGCGAGCTGCCAGAATGATCCGACGACATTTAAAATTATGCGCCAAAGCCAGGCAATCAGTTGGTCAGTTCCGGCACTGGAAAGCTATCTCGATGATCTGATCAATGCCAAGCAGGACGGCAGAAATCTGCTGACTGAAAAGTATGCTAGGATGATGAAAATAACGTCTCCCCTGGAGTATGAAAGGATTGAACACCTACTGCCGCCACTGGATCAGAGTATCGTTCCAATCATTGATGAAATTGTAGAGATGATGATCACGTGGGAGATTGAGTTCGCACAGAGATACCCGACGGTCACCCGCAGATTGCGACCGGTATCGAGTGTTGACGATCAATCCTTTGTAACGTCTCTGGACACATATATTCGAGGAGAACTGGAAACCTATTCATCAAAAACACTTGATCTGTATCATAAGCATTTGTGTCAGCAGAAATCAATCAATGTAAACGTTGTAGAAGTAATACTTGAATACACGGTGCAGCAGTACGGATATAGCTCTCTACAGGATGCTGATCAGAAGTTTCAGGTGTAACCAAAAGAAATGTCAAGTACTCAGAAATCAAGAAAGAACACAAGGGGGAAAAAGTGGAACTGAAAGTGTTGAGGGTTAACCTAAGCGATTCATCGATGGAAGATGTAATTTTTAATGATAAAACCGTTGAAAAATTTATTGGCGGGCGCTGCCTGGCAGTTAAAATATTGCTGGATGAAACACCAAGAGGCATTGACCCATTGGGACCGGAGAACAAACTGATATTTTTGACAGGACCGGTAACCGGGACACCCTTTCCATCCAGTGGACGGTTTCATGTGTCCTGTAAGTCTCCGATAACAGGTGGCATTGGCGATGCCGACTGCGGTGGAGACTGGGGCCCCGAACTCAGGTTCGCCGGATACGACGGGATCATCTTCGAAGGCAAGGCCAAAAAACCGGTTTATCTGTGGATCAATGACGGTAAAGCAGAAATCCGCGATGCATCAAAGTACTGGGGCAAAACTGTAAATGAAACCGAAGATATGCTGCATGCGGAACTTGATGAGCCCAAAGCCAAAATTGTCAGTATCGGTCCTGGTGGCGAGAATCAGGTGCTCTATGCCGCCATCATGAACAGAAAGCATCGTGCGGCCGGAAGGTCCGGTGTCGGTACGGTAATGGGTTCCAAGAACTTGAAGGCCGTAGTCGTGAGGGGATCCGGGAGACCGCCGATAGCAGACCTGGAAAATATGAAGGCTACTCGCAAAAGAATTCTGGCAAAATTGAAAGAGAATCCTACGACCGGGGAAGGCATGCCGACATTCGGGACTTCGGTGTTGGTCGATGCAACCAATGGTGCGGGAATTCTGCCGACCTACAATTTCAAGACCGGTGTCTTCGATGGGGCTGACAAAATCAATGCCGCCGCGTTTCAGAAAGAAGTATACACAAAGAGCTGCGCCTGCTGGGGATGCCCGGTTGCATGCGGCAAGGTGTCCGGAGACGGTGAAGGACCGGAATACGAGGCAATTGCCCTGATGGGGGCATCCTGCGGTATTGACGATCCGCATGCCATTACAAAAGCTTTCCATCTTTGTAATAATATGGGCATCGACGCCATTTCATACGGCGGAACACTGGCTTGTGCCATGGAAATGGTCGAGCAGGGCAAAATTCCGACGGACAAGCTCAACGGAGAGAAAATTGCCTTTGGAAGCACGGAAGCACTCATTGATCTGGTTCGTAAAACTGCCTTGCGCGAGGGTTTTGGTGACGATCTTGCCATGGGTTCAAAACGTTTAGCCGAAAAATACGGATCGCCGGAGAGCGCTATGCATGTCAAGGGACTTGAACTGCCAGGATATGATCCGCGCGGATCAAAAGGCCAGGGTCTGGCATACGCGACATCTCCCCGGGGAGGATGCCATGTGAGATCTTTTCCATTTGCAGCCGAAGTGGCTGGGTGGCCGATAAAACTGGATCCTTTTACTGTTGAAGGTAAGGAAAATATTACAAAGGCCTTCCAGGAAATATATGCAATGGACGATTCGCTGGTTGTCTGTAAATTGCTGGGTTGGGCGCTTGATGCCCAGGACCTGACGGACCTGCTCAATGCGGTAACCGGTTGGGGCTGGAGCGAAGACGATTTTATGAAAGCCGGGGAAAGGGTCTGGAATATTGAGAAGCTTTATATGCTCAGAGAAGGCTTTACCCGCAAGGATGATACCCTCCCACGCCGATTTCTTGAGGAACCCATGCCTGAAGGCCCGGCTCAGGGCGAGACTGTCGATCTGGAGACAATGCTGGATGCATTTTATGCTCTGTGCGGCTGGGATGAGAACGGAATACCTTTAGAAGAGAAGCTGGATGATCTCGGTTTGAGCGAATATGCCATCGGTTAAAAATTGAGGGCGTTATGATGTAACAATACGCAGCTGGACGCGTATCAGGGATGGAAAATCATTGGAATGCCAGAAGGGTTTTCCATCCCACAAATGATTATGTTTCGTAAAAGAACAGATCATAAAAAACAAATAATTGAAAGGAGTTTATTATGACACAGGTTGCAATGAGTGCAACAATCCAGGCTTCGGCTGATAAGGTTTGGGAGTTGGTGAGCGATTTCAATGCGCTCCCGAAATATTCCGAGGCAATAATATCGAGTAGTCTCGAAGGTGAGGGCGTCGGCGCTGTGCGTACATTGACCCTTGGAGATGATTCTCAGGCAAAAGAAAAACTTGAATCTCTTGACAATCAGAAGAAGACCCTGACGTATTCGATCGTTGAAGCCGGGCTTCCAATCAAGAATTATCTCAGCACTGTTGCGGTAAAGGAAACCGTAAGTAACCAGTGCGAGGTATCCTGGTCTTCGACGTTCGAACCCGATGGCGGACCTGAAGCCGAAGGCAAGAATGCCATTGAGGGTCTTTACGCGGTGTGTTTCGAAGGACTGAAAAAATATTTCGGATAAGAAAACAGGATTCAGGCGGATTTAAAAAAGCTTATTCGTGGTGTCTGATAAAATCGGAATCAGATAATTCAAGATCAGGTGTTGAATTCAGGAAATAAAGGTAGTCATGGTGTTGGATCAGAAAGAACAGAACTGATTGATACTATGGCTACCTTGAGAAATGAAGCTGATCATTTGCTGAAAAGCAAGAAAAGAAATTCAAGGTGATTGCATTAAACGAAAATCAGGTTGCAACATGAAAAACAGATTGAGGTCCAAGGACAAAGCTGAAGAGATGGGAGTAAAACCGTTAATGAAGCTCTTGGGTATTTGCAGCGAAGGCGTAGATCCCAAGGTAATGGGCCTTGGACCGGCTGTATCCATTCCCAGATGTCTCATCCAGGCAGACCTGCGTTTTGAAGATGTTGACTATTGGGAAATCAATGAGGCTTTTGCCTCGCAGTTCCTGGGGGTCGGCAGGATGCTTGAAGAAGATTTTGATATACACCTCAATCTTGAGAAAGTGAATCGTAACGGGTCCGGTATTGCGCTTGGTCATCCGATCGGCTGTACGGCGCTACGCATCATTGTTTCACTGTATTATGAACTGGCAAGGCAGGATTTAAAGATTGGTGGCGCATCACTATGTGTAGGCGGAGGCCCTGGCATGGCTTCTTTGTGGACAAGAAACATTTAAATTGCGATTATCAATTGTGGCGGCAATACCGCTGGTAAATTCTGGGGGGTGCGTGCAGCAAATTATCTGTCACGTTCCCCTCATCTCAGATTGTATTTCTGTAATTTTCTATAGAGAGTTCTACGGGAAATATTCAGTTTTTTTGCTATATCGGTTTTGGGAAGGTCTGATTGGATTAAGTGTTCGATCATATTGCGTTCAACAGTATGTTTAACCTCACCCAGGCTGCTTTTCTCCTCTGTAAGATTCTGAGAGGAAAAAGTGTCACTGATTTCCGGGGGAAGAAGATCCGGAGTGAGTATGTTGGTTGTGGCCAGGTTAACTGAACGTTCAATAATATTTTGTAATTCACGTACATTGCCTGGGAAAGTATACTGGCAGAGTAATTGAATAAAGCTGTTATCTATTTCTTGGATTTGATTGTTCATCCTTTCCGATATTTGATTGACAAAGTGATTGATAAGAAGGGGGATATCGTCTGTACGTTCACGCAGGGGAATCAGGTGAATAGGGAAAACGTTGATACGGTAAAATAAATCTGACCGGAAATTCCCTTTTGTGATCTCTTCCTGCAGGTTTTTGTTGGTTGCTGTAATGATACGCACATTCAATGGTCTTGGCTGTTCGCCGCCTATCCTGGTGATTTTCTTTTCTTCAAGAACCCGCAGAAGAGTTGTTTGTAGTGCCAGGGGCATTTCTCCGATTTCATCCAGCAGCAATGTTCCTCCACTTGCAAGTTCAAATTTACCGGGATTTCCACCTCTTTTTGAGCCCGTGAATGCACCTTCTTCATGTCCGAAAAGTTCGCTGGCAATTAGATCTTTCGGGATGGCAGCACAATTTATGGCTATATATGGTCCTGAATTTCTGGTGCCTTTATTGTGGATAAGCTGGGCGAAAACATCTTTACCTGTTCCACTTTCTCCCGTAAGGAGAACATTCGAGGGGTTGTTTGCGGCAATTTCAGCCATGTATAATGATTTTAGGAAATTACTGTTGGCACCAATAATATCTTTTTTACTGAAAAGTGCATTTGCTCCCATCATATGGGTGACGAATTTTTTGGTTCTATCCATCGCGCGCAAGATTACAACCTTGCCGCTATACTTGGTTTCCGAGGGATGAATTCGTCTGATAGTGAGGATGTAATCCTTAGAGGAAGAGCCTTTCATGATCCTGACTTCGGAATCGCTCAATTGGCTGTTGTTTTTTATTTTTTGAATAAACTTATTGTTGGATTGACCAAAAACTGTTTCGAGAGATTTACCAACAACCCGGTGTTTGGATAGCCCAATTACCTCGGTTATGTTTTTATTTGAAAGGGTTATGCATCCATTATCATCGACAGAAAAGATTGTTTCTTCAATGGTAGACAGGACGATGTCTTGTGTTTTTTGGTAGATCATGCTTGTTTGCAGCGCCTTATTCAGTCGTAAAAGGTTATCGACAGCATTTGCAGCGGCAACTACGATTCCAAGGGTATGCGGGTTGGCATGTCTGTAGGGTCCGGTCATGTCGAGTACGCCTATTAATGATCCGTTTGAATTGCGGATCGGGGCACCTGAACATGTCCATCTGTGATTCAGTATGCAATAGTGTTCCGAGCCGATCACCTGAACGGGCATACCTGTTTTTATGACAGTGCCAATTCCATTTGTGCCGGTATGACTTTCATCCCAACACGAACCGGGGACAAGCCCGCCTTTTTTTGCCATTTTAATAATATCATAATCTCCGATCGATTTCAGAATATAGCCCTGGGCATCGGTCAAAATCACTATGAATCCGGTTCCCTGCACAATGGTTTTCAGATTATTCATGATCGGCGCGGAGGAGACCAGTAATTCTTCATTTTGTGCCATTTTTTGTTGCAATTCTTCAGGCCCGATTTTGTGCGGGTTTTTTCGCAAACAAGGATCAACACCGAATTTTTTCGAACGCATCCATGATTCCAAAATTAAACGCGGTATCATCGTATGGTCAACATGGCTTCCAGAAATAAAATTACGCCATTGTGACTTTGTTTCTCGTATTTTATTTTCGATTGGGTCCACAAGAGTTCTCCAATAATGATAACGAAATATGCGGGAGATCTAGATCAGGGAATATTTTTTTAATTTCCGGTAAAGGGTTCTGCGGGAAATATTCTGTCTTTTTGCAATCTCGGTTTTAGGAATTCCTGATTTAATCAGCTTGTTCAGGAGATCGCTTTCAATATCATCTCCTGCATGATCCGAGTTTGTAAGAGCGTTTTCAGATTGTTGGTCGTAGGTACAAGATCTGATTTCAAGCGGGAGCAGGTCTGGTGTCAGGGTGTCTGTCGATGCCAGGTTGACTGCTCGTTCAATAATATTCTGCAATTCACGTACATTACCGGGAAAATCGTATTGGCTGAGCAGATGGAGGAACTGGTCATCAATACCTTGTATTTGTTTGCCCATTTCCTGGTTTATTTTCTGCAAAAAATGCGAAACGAAAATAGGTATATCATCTTTTCTCTCTCTCAGGGGAATAATTCGTATCGTGAATACATTGATGCGGTAATATAAATCCGTGCGGAATGCTCCTTTGTTAACTTCTTCCTGCAGATTTTTGTTGGTGGCCGTGATTATGCGGACATCAAGGGACTTCTGCTGCTTACCCCCAATCCTGGTCACTTTCTTTTCCTCCAGAACACGCAAAAGCGATGCCTGTAGTTCCAAGGGCATCTCTCCGATCTCGTCGAGCAGGAGCGTGCCGCCATTAGCGAGTTCGAATTTCCCGGGGCTGCCTCCTTTCCTCGAACCAGTAAATGCACCGTCTTCGTAACCGAACAGTTCGCTGGCAATGAGATCTTTAGGGATTGCCGCACAGTTTATTGCAATGAAGGGCCCTTTGTTTTTGGGGCTTTTGGAATGTATAAAGTGGGAGAATACTTCTTTCCCGGTTCCGCTTTCTCCCAGCAGGAGCACATTCGATGCACTCTGTGATGCTGTTTCCGCCAATCGAAGGGATTCCAGAAATCGGGGATTCTCACCGATAATTAACGTGCGATGATTGTTTTTAAGACCAACGATAGTTTTAATAAATGGCCTGAATGACTTTGTCATTTCCTGCAGCAGGATCAGTTTGCCGGGTTTGGATTGCTGGTGGTTTTCCATCTGGGATGTTGTCAGGGAATACCATCTGCTCTTTTGGCCGGAAATTATTTTAACTTCCTTTCCATGTATATAAATGTCCTGCTTGATAAGATTGACAAAATCTTTATTTGATGGTCCGAAATTTTCCTCGAGTGACCGGCCGATTATAATTCTGGGCTGCAGACCGAACGCGCTGATAGTGTTGTTGTTTGCCATAGTCACGATCAAGTTGTTGTCAGTTCCAATCACAATTGAATCCGAAGATGATTGGATGGCTTTGCCGTTATTGGATGGATCGTTGAGTGTCGATTGAAGTTTAAAAGCATTTTCAATGGCATTGGCTGCAGCAACCACTATTCCAAGGGAGTGATGATTGTATTTATAGTACGGTCCTATCATGCTGATAACACCCATAATTGCACCTTCCGGGCAATAAATCGGTGCCCCGCAGCACGTCCACTGGTGTGAAACGGAACAGAAGTGTTCGGAAGCAAAAACTTGCAGCGGCGAGCCTGTTCTCAGGACAGAACCAACCGCATTTGAACCGGCATTCTCCTCGTTCCAACAGGCCCCTGCAATAAAGCTTGCTTTCTGCGCTTCTTCGATGGCATTTTGATCACCGATCAGGTGAAGCAGATATCCGTCGGTATCGGCAAGGGTTACGACATATCCGGAGCCCTGTATATAATTAAACAATTTTTCCATGAATGGAATGGCCGTATGAATCAGGTTGGAATTTCGATCAATTTTTAAATTAATTTCTTTTTGGGTCAGGACATGCGGTTCTTTTCTTTTGATTGGGTCAACATCAAATTGCGTGCATATTTTCCACGATTCCAATACTTCATCGGGAACAATGTTTTTTACAACAATTTCATCTGAAAGAAATTTCCGCCATTGAGAGTTGATCCTGTCGTTATAATTATCGATGTCATTTTTTCTCATGATGTTCTCGCTGTTGGACAGTCATTTTGGAATAATAATAACTAACGTTGTGTTTGACTCCACTGGTCAAAACTGTAAATTCTGCAACTATCTGTTAGCATAAACTTCTTGAAGAAATCTATATGGTTTAATTTAACATAATAAAAAAATGTAGATTTTTTTTATCAGTTTAAACAACACCAGAACACATGCTTTTGCATAATTGACATATGAGCGAGCAGGGATTTTATTGATTTCAATTTTATCAGGGTTGTATATCTCATAAAGATACATTTGAGTGACTCTGCAAGCAATGCGGTAAACGGGCAGATAACCGGCTGTATTGTGAATGCAGATGTTATTATTGAGGCGTTTTTATTGAAATAATCCGAGACCTCAAAGGGCTCGATCATTTTAGGACCGTGTTCATACCCTGGAGGACTACTTAACTCCTGAACTGACCTGATGTAAAAATCAGCCTTTCCTTAAGAAGGCCTTTTTATGGAACCGGTGGTGCAGCCGAATCCTCTGGTGAGGGAGAATCAGGTTTCTGAGCATCCTCTTTAATAAGCTGAATATGTCTCAACCTGTCAGAGCCATAGCGTTGATCAACATATTCCAGGGACTCGAGCATGGTTTTGGCCAGAACCGGGTTTTTCTCGGACCACATCTTGATTTTATCAAGAAAATCAAGGCGGTTGAGCTTGTATTCAATGCGGTCGATGCCTTCGCCGTAGCTGCACTTGCGCTCGTACATATCGTCAATCTTGTAGGAATATTTTTCGAGCCAGAGTTTGTCGGCCTGCTTTGCCACTGAGATGGAATAGGTATCCAGCGCCTGAATGACCTCAGGATTCTCCACGATGTTTTCGGCTCCTTTGTCGGTCGGATAGGCCTGGAATTTCTTGACAGCGGTGCGCCAGATTTCCGGGTTGTCAATAATCATGCAGGGCCTGAGGAGGTTGTCGGTATGCGGTTCATTCATCCTGATGAAGGTGAAGAACTGAGATTGCAGGGCTTCCAGCAGATGGCATTCGTTTATGTTGTGCGTGGCATAGTGAGCAAAGATACAGGGTTCGATATCACCCTTGTTGTTGATGTGGATAAATCGTCTCCCGCCCGCAATGCAGCCGTGCACGGCAGGTGCATCCGCCCAGAAGTCCATTATGTAAAGCGGTTCCTTTTCGCGGTAGTCTTTGATGAATTCGCCCCAGGTCAGCCTTTGTTCCGCAGTCGGCATCAGGCTCAAGTCCGGTTTGGGTCCGACCGGCATGAACAGGAAATTCCAGCCGTACACGATTCCCTGTTCTTCCCAGAACTTCAGAAACTCTTTTGACATGAGTGTTTCGTAGTTTTTGGAGGTCAGGACAAGCGACATGCCGTACATCAGATTTCTCTCACGCAGCAGGGCAACAGATTCAAGCACCCGGTTGTAAACACCATCGCCCCGCATATAATCGGTATCCTGCTGACAACCGTTGACGCTGAATGCGACCACTGTATTCTGAAGTTCAACAAGTTTATCGGCAATCGTATCGTCGATCATGGTGCCGTTGGTGAATATCTGGAACAGGCAGTCAGAGTGTTCCTTGGCAATCCGGTAGATGTCGTCAAAGACCATGAACGGTTCCCCGCCGAGAATGGTGTAGAAGTATATCCCGAGCTCCTTGCCCTCCCGGATGATTTTTTCAAAGGTTTCAAAATCCATGTCATCATTGCGGGTATAACTGGCGGCATAGCATCCTTTGCAGTGCAGATTGCAGCGCATGGATGGGCTGATAAGGATTGTGAATGGGGGGCATAATCCGTGCTCTTTCTCCATTATGGATGCGTTTTCGACCCATTTCAGCGAGCAGTTGCCGAAGAAATTTTTAATGAAGGTTCTGACTTGCTGGGGGTTCCTTGACATAAGATTGATAAACCATTTCTTGGTACCGGGATTATTGTCAATCCAGTCCATGACATTCTTGAACTGGCCTTCACCGCTGAACATTCCATCGAGAGATGCGAGCGTTTTCATCATCGTATGGAAATTTTTTTCAGGGTTCTTCTGAACATATTTAACGATATAATCAGCACTGGTAGTTATTGCAGCCTGTTTGGACTTTTTCTTCACAGAATCAACAAATCCCATAAATCGCCTCCTCGGTGTATAGTATTGCTCCTAACGTATTAAGAATTATATTGCAAGGATATTTTGTGCAGTGCTTAAAAATGATTTGGAAACCGTTTAGGTGAAGCATTGGGCTTCAACACATGGGTTGAATATGGTAAGGTAGGGCGTTATGTTTGAAAAGATTCCTTTCCTGCATAGAAGTAGAGCGTATAATATTATAGTAGAGGATGATCTTACCTTTGAAGTTTTGCATTGTCTGCTCGATGAATTGATTGAACGCGGAGCTTTCGAGGTGTTGGATGATTTTGCCGATCTTTATACCATCGCGCATGCTGATACCGAATATACCATTGGTGTGGACGGGTTCAATGTAATGATTGTCATAAAATAGTGGACAGCAAAGATGACAGGAATTCATTTGTGCCAACCCGATAATTTTAAATCATGTGCCGCCTGCTGTGGGATCTATAATTATGTAGATAATACATACAGTTCTCTGGTGGAGCGTATGGCTTACCGAACAAGACTGTTCCGGATGGTAAGGGATGGCAGGATGAAGCTGGAGCAGTATCAGGATGCGGTCAGACATAAAGAAAACAGCAAGCGGATATTCAAGACCATCTATACCTGTGAGTTCGTGGGATTCCTTGATCAAGCCTGCCGCCAGGTCGGTTGCCTGCTGCATCCTTTGCAGAATAACGGAGAGGATTTGCGGACGAAAAGCTTTTACGGCCGTGACATCTGTGAAGGGCACTTCTGCCCGAGCTATGAAAAACTGACCGAAGCCGAAGCGAAAATTATTATCTCAGTTATAAAAGACTGGTATTTGTATGGAATTGTAATTACCGACATTGATTTTGTGAAAACCTTCTTCAATATTGTTCAGGACGCTCTGGGCGAGTCGATTTCCCCCGATGCTGTCGAATCTGAATCCGGACTGGCTACCATTATGGGAGAATATTTTTCATTGAAGATAAACTGGCCCTTTCGGGATACCCGCAAGCCCCGATTCGGGAAGTATTTCTTCGTGGGTGAGCAATATGACATTGACAGAATAGATTACAAAACATTAGGTCTTGATACGCATAAATTCGATTCTATATTTTTAAGCCTCTCATCAGCATTTTCGACCAAAGTTGAGGTAGATAGAGCTGGCTTACTCCTCGATAATATTATAGAAAGGTTTTGCAGTGAATACAGAAAAATTGATAGATTCCATAATTAATCTGGCACTTACTGAAGATGGTCCCGATATTACCTCTGAGGCCATTTTTGCGGCAGATACGTACATTAATGGTGTAATCCGGGCCAAGGAAAGCGGTGTTTTGGCTGGATGTGGTATTGCCAGGATGGTATTTCAAAAGACAAGTAATGAAATCCAGGTGGATTTTTATCATGTTGACGGTTATCGTGTTCAGCCGGGGGATACGGTGGCCGAGATACGGGGGTCGGCTTCGGAAGTACTCAAGGCAGAACGGGTGGCTCTGAATTTTATGCAGCGTATGTCCGGGATAGCTACAGCTACCGCCCGCTATGTTGCCGAAGTGAATGATACAAGTGCCCGCATCATTGATACTCGAAAAACTGTTCCGGGGCACAGGATTCTGGACAAACTTGCAGTTCGCATCGGAGGCGGATACAACCATCGTATGGGACTATATGATATGGCTCTCATCAAAGATAATCATATTGATGTTGCCGGTTCTATTCGCAAGGCTGTCGAAAAGGTCCGTCAAGCCCATCCCGACCTTCCGATAGAAGTGGAAGCGCGTACGCTGATTGATGTTGAAGAATTACTCGGTCTTAAAGTAGACCGTATCATGCTTGATAATTTTGAGATCAATGAGATCGAAAAAGCAGTACTGATTGTAGGGGGTAAGGTGCCCCTGGAAGCTTCAGGTGGCATAACCCTGGAAACTGTTCGTGAAGTGGCACTTGCCGGGGTGGATTACATTTCAGTTGGAGAAATAACTCATTCGGTAAAGGGCCTAGATATCTCAATGACAGTAGAGGAGAATGCATGACTAAGGAAGACGCTACCAAGATAATTATGCAACGCAAGAGAGAACTTGGAGACAAACTCGTGATCCTTGGTCATCATTATCAAAACGACGATATTATAGGGTTTGCCGATTATGTCGGTGATTCGCTCGAACTGGCCAGAAAGTCTGCCCGGATTAACGATGCTAAGATAATCGTTTTCTGTGGTGTATATTTCATGGCGGAAACAGCAGCTGTTCTAGCCCCTGATAAGATGGTGTATATCCCTGATATAACTGCCGGCTGTCCCCTTGCAGATATGGCACAACTGGATGACGTATCTGATGCTTATCAGGAAATCATGCAGGTCAGGAGCTCGTGCTTACCAATTACATATGTAAACTCGTCGGTTGAGATAAAGGCCTTTTGTGGTAGGAATGGCGGAACTGTATGCACTTCCGGCAATGCCGGCAAAGTGTTTGAATGGGCATTTACACAATCTGATGCGATCTTTTTTATGCCCGATAAAAATCTAGGTTACAATACCGCCCATTCAATGGGTATATCACCGGAAGAGATCGTAGAGTGGGATCAGGCGCAAATGAAGGGTGGACTGGATAAAAAATCTTACGAGCAGGCTCGGGTCATTGTATGGAATGGGTGGTGCCCGGTGCATTGGCCTGATATAACTGTCAAGCATGTTGAAAAAATGCGCATAAAGCATCCAGATATTCAGATAATCGTCCATCCCGAAACTGATCCGAAAACCGTTGATGCTTCAGATGTTGCAGGGTCTACAGCCCGTATTCTCGATTTTGTGAAGTCGGTCAAGCCTGGCAGTACAATTGCTATCGGGACCGAATATAATATGGTCAAAAGGGCGGCCCAAGAATATAAAGATAAGGTTCAGATAGAACCAGTGGAAGAAATCTTTTGCGAAGATATGGCCAGGATTACAATTGAAAAGCTGGCCCTGTGCTTGAAGACTTTCGATGAATCTTTGCTGGTCAAGGTGGATGAAGATACTGCTAGGGATGCCAGGATTGCCCTCGAAAGGATGTTGGAGATATAATCATGGGTGGGAAAAAGATTGAAACGGAATGCCTGATCATCGGGACGGGAATTGCAGGTACAACCTGTGCCCTGCTTGCAGCAAAATCAGGCCTCAATGTTACCCTTGTAACCAAACGTTCCGATCCTGCAATGACAAATACCAATCGGGCCCAGGGTGGAATCGTCTATAGCGGAGCCGGCGATAATCCCGAACTTCTCGCACAGGATATCTTGAATGCCGGCCGGAATATGAACTCCATCGAAGCCGTTACTTTTTTGGCAGAGAACGGGCCTCGAATTGTGGCCGAGATACTCATTGAAGAACTAAATGTCAATTTCACCCACTTGAGAGGTTCAGAAGATGAGAGTTTTGATCTGACCCGCGAAGGGGCACATTCTTTAAACCGTATTTTGTATTCGGCTGATCATACCGGCAGGGAGATCGAGAAGGCATTGATCAATGCATTGAAAAAGCAGGAACATGTAAAAACTATCACCAATGCAACTGTTGTCGATCTGATCACACTGCAACATCATGCAACCGACATTCAAGCCCGCTATATTCTGGAAGATCGCTGTATGGGAGCCTATGTTTTCATGGAGGATACGAAAGAGGTGGATATGATTCTGGCCCAGTATACTGTTCTGGCGACAGGCGGGCTCGGAGACATCTACATTCACTCAACCAATGAAATAGGTACGGTCGGTGACGGGATTGTAATGGCACGACGGGCTGGTGCCAGAGTCAAGAATATGGAGTTCATTCAGTTTCATCCCACGGCATTATATATTCCCGGTGCGCGCAGGTTTCTAATTTCTGAAGCCCTGCGGGGTGAGGGAGCCCGGCTTAAGAATATACGGGGTGAGTATTTTATGGAGAAGTATAATAAAGATTTAAAGGATCTGGCTCCGCGTGATGAGGTAACTGTCGCTATCTGGGAAGAGATGATCCAGAATAAGGATGATCATGTATTGCTCGATGTCGCAGGTTTTGTCGATGAGGATGTGGAACAGAGATTTCCGGATATTTATGCCACCTGCAAGGAGGCCGGTATTGATATTACCCGCGAGAGTGTGCCGGTCGTTCCGGCCGCGCACTATTTTTGCGGCGGAGTGCATGTCAATAACCATGGCAGGACGACATTGGCAGGGTTGTATGCCGTTGGGGAGGTTTCCTGTACCGGATTGCATGGAGCCAACAGGCTTGCGTCTACATCTTTGCTGGAAGGTCTTGTCTGGGGCTATTTTGCGGCAAAAGACATTGCAGGCAGGATTTACCTTGGCGAAACCGTGAAATCCAAGATGCTTCATTGTACTCAAGATTGGATTTCGACCGGCAATGTAGAAAATGAAGACCCGGCCTTGATAGCACAGGACTGGATCACGCTCAAGAGTACTATGTGGAACTATGTGGGTATTGTGAGGACTCAGCCAAGATTGAAGAGGGCCATCGAGGACTTGCGGCATATGTACCTCAGACTCGATGATTTTTACAAGGAGACCCCACTTTCAAAAGATATTATCAGCCTGTTCCTCGGGCTCCAGTCGGCAATCATTGTCGCTGAAGCTGCATTGAGAAACAATCGATCCATCGGATGCCATCTTATCAGGACATCACAGGGTTCGGATAAAGAATTTCCGGCTCTGAGATCAAATTACAGCCATTAGCTTGTATTATAAAAGTGTTTTTTTACAGCCGAAAGGAAGCCGACACAGCGTCCGATTTCATCAAAAACGGGAATGCCCATGTTCTCTATATCTTTTCTGAAAGTATAAAAAGCACTGTCCATACCCACTAGCCAGGCAATAACCGGTTTTTTCTCCTTGTCTTTTAATGCGCACACAGATTTCAAAGAACTGCTCGAAATCCAGTTTGCGAATAGGTGGAGGATGATGGAATCAACGTTTTTATCTTTTGCAAGCGCATCAATAGAGGTTTCATATACCTTTTCAACACCATTGAGTTCTATGGCAGGCCATAAATCCAGCGGGTTTGCGGGATCCATCCATTGGGGAAATACAGAGTTGATGGATTTAAGGGTGTCGTCTGAAAAATGAGCCAGCGGCAAACCGTAATCATTAAGGAAGTCCGCAGTAACGATTCCACCACCGCCGGAGAAAGTAATGATTGCCGTACCGCCATCATTTTTACTGCCTTTAATTTTGGAAAAGCCCCGTAAAAAATCCATGAGTTCATGTATGTCAAAGACCTGAATAATGCCAGCCTGTTTAAAGGCACTGTTTATTATAGCATGGTTGCCGGCTATGCTGGCGGTGTGACTGATTGCAGCCTGGGCACCCTCCGGACTTCTGCCACCTTTGAGAACCACGATCGGTTTGTGGGTGGATCTTGCCAGTTGCATGAAGTGTCTGGCATCAGCAAAGGATTCTACATACAAGCCGATAACATCGGTCAGATCATCATTGATAAGGTATTCCAAAAGCTCTGTCTCGTGGACGTCGCACTTATTTCCTATTGAACATACCTTGCTGATACCTATTCCTCCTCTTTCGAGTACCATCATTAGCAATCCGGACGAGAGCATACCGCTCTGGACAATTAGGGAAACATTTCCCGGTACCATTAATGAGTTCCAGGCAGTAGAGCGCAGAAAAGAAAATACATGTCTTCTATATCCGTCCAGAAGACCCATGCAATTCGGCCCCCAAAGCCTGATATTATGCTCTCTGGCAAGTTTTAGAGATTCTTCCTGCAGCCGTCTACCATCCTCGCCAACCTCGGCAAAACCGGCCGATTCAATAATAATCCCCTTGGCGTTCTTACGCGAGCATCTCTCAATGGTATCCGGAAGAAATCGAGCAGAAATAAAGTAGATTGCAAGCTCGAAGTCATCGGGGATGGAGTCAATATCTGGATAGCAGGGTAGGCCAAGTACGGACTCGTACTTCGGATTGATCGGATAGATCTTTCCGGTTTTATATCCGCTGAGGGTATTATTCAGAATGTGGTAGCCACCCTTGCGTGGATTTGGTGTGGCTCCAATAATGGCTATTCCGTCAGGATTAAAAAAAGAATCCATTTGCCTATCCCACCTCCTTTGATTAAAATATAACTGCTTGAATATCCTAAAGAGTCTGTCGATGTTTGTCAAATAATTCCAATTTATGGTCTTGTTGCCATACTATGGCAGCCAGACCAGTAAAACTATGGGAATAGTACCAAAAGAAATTGAGTATCAATTATAATATCAAATAAATATAGGTTGTTAAGTTGTTTGATGGTCGCCAACACTATTGGCATGGGATTAGCATAGTCTATACACACAACCGGCAAGGAGGAAAAAGAGGTGTCGATCAAGCAGCTATGTGAAATATGCGCACAACGGGTTGGTGTAGATAAATGTGATGGATGCGGGAAAATATTGTGTAAACAATGCCGCCAGATAGAGATCTGGGGGTCGGGGGCCGAGGATTTGACGGTAAAGTACTTCTGTCAGAATTGCAAGGAAGATAAAGAGATCAATCCGTGGGGAGCCTGCAACATGGTTTTCGGGTTGGAGGAAGTAACAGACCTGGTCAACAAAGATATAAGGGCCGAACCGGAGAGCGGTTTCAAGATAAAAGTGCATGTTTCATATAATAAATAGTCCATGCCGGAGGGAAAGGATAAATTTATGGCAACAAATACAGGTATGCTAAACAGGATCTTCAACACACACAGCAAGGTTGAAAGACTTGGATCAGTATTGGTTTTTCACTTGGTTGGATTTTTTGAAATGTTGATCAATCCAATTGAAACATTGCCCAGCGGTCAGTGGTTGAAGAAAGCGGCTTTACAAGGATTATACGAATCTATGGAAGATATAAAAGAGTTTCTTTAAGACCTCCTTTTTATGCCAGAAGATAGGACATTCCTACTAATTATGTCCTTCATAATGAAATCTTCTGGCATTTTTTTTATCTATGCCTCGGCAAAACAAGAGATGGGTGCTAAAATCCTTGACAATCAGGCCTAGTTTCATTAATAGCATTTCAACATTTGACGATAACAATCTCTTTGAGGTGGATTATGTATGCGGTGATAAAGACCGGTGGAAAGCAATATAAGGTGGAAGAGGGCGACACGGTCCGAATCGAGAAACTCAATGCTCAAAAAGGTGACGAGATCACTTTTGATGATATTTTGTTTATCGGTGATGAAGAAGAATACCAGCTTGGCAAACCGATTGTAGATGGTGCCTCTGTCAAAGCTCGCGTGGTTAGGCAGATGCGAGATAAGAAGATCATAGTCTTCAAAATGAAGCGTCGCAAACGTTATAGGAAAACGCAAGGGCACAGGCAGGATCTCACGGAAATCTGTATAACAAAGGTCGAACCGGGGAAGGGGGCATAACTGCAATGGCTCACAAAAAATCTGGTGGAACTTCAAGGAATGGTAGAGACACCGCAGGTAAGCGACTTGGTGTCAAACGATTTGACGGACAGAGTGTCAGTGCCGGTACCATAATTGTACGTCAGAGAGGAACCAAAATCCATCCCGGTGAAAATGTAGGTTGTGGCAGGGATTATACCCTGTTTGCCATGAAAGACGGTGTCGTCAAATTTGAAACCCTCTACAACAACAAGAAGAGGGTAAAGGTTATAGCCGAAGCAGCCTGATGCATGGACTTCATTGACGAGTCCAAGATATTCATAAAGGCCGGCAGCGGTGGTAATGGCTGCTGTTCGTTCAGAAGAGAAAAATATGTTCCCAAGGGTGGACCCGACGGTGGAGACGGCGGCAACGGCGGACATGTAATTATCAAAGCCAGCAAACATTTTCATACCCTCCTTGACCAGCGATATCATCCTCATTATAAAGCCCCCAGAGGGCAGCATGGCAAAGGCAAGAACCTCACCGGGAAATCCGGGCAGGATCTTATTATTCATGTCCCCATCGGAACAGTCGTTAAAGATCAAGAAACCGATACCCTTCTAGCTGACCTTAACAGGCATGATCAAGCATGTATCGTTGCCAAAGGGGGATCTGGAGGTCGGGGGAATGCCCGTTTTGCCACATCTACCATGCAGGCTCCTCGCTACTGCGAGCCCGGGAGGCCCGGGGAAGAAAAAACATTGCTCCTGGAACTGAAACTGCTGGCTGATGTGGCCCTGGTAGGATATCCCAATGCAGGTAAATCGACTTTCATTTCAAGGGTCTCCAAGGCAAAACCAAAGATAGCGGATTATCCGTTTACCACATTAACACCCAATCTCGGGGTTGTAAGATGGAGAGAAACCGATTTTGTTATAGCCGATATCCCGGGAATTATAGATGGAGCCCATAGCGGCATGGGCCTGGGTCTGCGTTTTTTGCGCCATATAGAGCGAACCAGGATAATAGTATATATACTTGATCTGTCTCCTGATGTGCTCAAAGGACCTCTAGAACAGTTTGAAGCACTCAAACAAGAGCTCGGTCTTTATGCCGAGAGTATTTTAAATAGAAAACAACTGGTTGTTTTTAATAAAATCGATATTTCCGCTGACATTGAAGGTACTCAAGAAGCTGTTGCCAATCTTAAAGACAAGGGGTATGCTTGTTTTATGGCATCAGCTCTGACCGGCGAAGGCCTACAGAGTATTCTAGATACACTGGTAAGGGAGTTGAATGGCGAATAAGGCACGAACAAGCCTGAAGGCATATAATCGGATACTTATCAAGATCGGATCACGTGTACTCAGAACCCAAAACGGTCTCAATTTCCGGGTCATTGAACGCCTCTGTGATGATCTTTCCCTGCTTAAGGACAGAGGTAAGGAATTCGCGATAGTATCATCCGGGGCAATCGCTGCCGGTAGCGCAATTATGCCGATTCCGAATAAATTCAATGCGCTCTCTAAAACGCAGGCCCTGGCAGCTATTGGTCAGGGCAATCTCATCCGGGCTTATAATGATGCATTCAGACGCTATGGGCATGTTGCCGCACAGGTGTTGCTAACCAGGGAGGATCTTGATAAACGCCGCAGATATTTAAATATCAGGAATACTTTCACCGCCCTGTTCGAATTCGGAGCAGTACCTGTTGTGAATGAAAACGATACAGTTTCTGTTGATGAGATCCAGTTTACAGACAATGATCTCCTTTCAGCAATGATCATCCCTGCGGTCGAAGCCCAGGTTTTGATCGTTCTGACCGATATAGACGGGGTGTATCCTCTCGACCCGCGCATCAAGGATCACGGCCAGAGAATTTCTGAAATGGTTGGCCTCAAACCCAAAGATATCAAGACTGCCAGCAGCGAAGCAGGTGAAGTCGGTAGAGGCGGCATAAAATCAAAACTGCAGGCTGCCTATCGGGCATCTCTACTGGGGGTGCCCACGGTCATAGCTTCGGCATACCAACCTCAGGTTGTTTCTTCCATATTAGCTGGAGACGATGTTGGGACTATTATTCTTCCCGGTAAATCTAGGAAGTTAACCCAGAAAGATCACTGGATAAGTTTTGTCTCCAGGCCAAAAGGAAAGCTTGTTGTTGATAACGGGGCAATGAAAATGATCATGCACAAGGGCAAGAGCCTTCTCCCCTGTGGGGTTGTAGATGTAGAGGGGAATTTCAAGGCCGGTGATCCGATTACGATAGGTGACAGCCAAGGCAGAGATATAGCAGTCGGACTGAGCAATTATAGTTCGGACGAGGTTTATCAAATCAAAGGTGCCAACACCAAGGATCTGTGTGCGATTTTGGCTAAGGAATGTGACGAGGAGATTGTGCACAGGAATAACATGATAGTAAAGAAGGAGACGTCTTCATGAGTGCCACCGATATCAAGACGATAGCCCTGCGGGCAAAAAGGGCTTCAAGATCCATGGTTAACCTGTCTGGCGTAGCTAAGGCAGATGCCCTCAATGCCATGGCTGAAACAATCAGGAACAGCGCTGCCTTTTTACAGGAGCACAACCGGAAAGATTTAAATAAGGCCAGGGAAAATGGCTTAAGCAACGCCATGATTGACAGGCTTACCCTGAGTGATATTGTTATTGAAGGTATGGCAACGGCCCTGGAAGAAATAGCCGAACTGCCTGATCCTGTTGGCAAAATTACCGGGATGACCAGAAGACCCAATGGGCTTGATGTTGGCAAAATGCGCATACCGCTTGGCGTTGTGGGTATGATTTATGAATCGAGACCGAATGTAACTGCCGATGCCGTCGGTCTCTGTCTGAAGTCAGGCAATGCCGTAATGCTGCGTGGTGGATCAGAAGCCATCAATTCAAACAGAGCCGTGGTTGAGATTCTCAAGCAGACCTTAACCGATAAAGATATTAACCCCGACATCATCGGCTTTGTCCCGGTAACCGACAGGCAAGCCGTGATGGACATGCTGAAGCTGGAAGAGTATATCGATCTGATCATTCCGAGAGGTGGTGAAGGATTGATCAGGACCGTGGTTGAAAATTCACGCATTCCCGTTTTGAAACACTACAAGGGTGTCTGCCATGTTTTTGTGGATAGCGATGCGGATTTTGATAAGGCCTTTAAAATCTGTCTTAATGCAAAGGTGCAGCGTCCCGGTGTTTGCAATGCGATGGAAACATTACTGGTTGAAGAAAAAATTGCCGAATCCTTTCTGCCCAAAATGATTCAGTATTTTCAAGAAAGCGGGGTTGAAATCAGAGGCTGTGATAAATCCAGGGCAATCGTGGCCGGCATAGACACTGCAACAGAACAAGACTGGTATGAAGAGTTTCTGGATCTTATTCTGGCAATAAAAGTCGTTGACGGAATTGACGAGGCAATCGACCACATTGAGACGTATGGTTCTGACCATACTGAGGCGATAATTACCGAGAATTATACCAAGGCTTTGAAATTTCTGAAGGAAGTTGATTCGTCAACCGTACTGGTAAATGCCAGTACACGCTTTTCAGACGGAGGAGAGTTTGGCCTCGGTGCCGAAGTAGGGATATGCACTTCAAAAATTCATGCCTATGGTCCCATGGGAATTGAAGACCTGACCATCGAGAAATTTATCTGCTTTGGTAACGGCCAGATCAGACAATGAGACTGGGTGTATTCGGCGGTACATTTAATCCTATTCATATCGGTCACCTGCGGGCGGCGGAAGAGGTGCGGGAGAATCTAGCGTTCGATAAAATTATATTTATACCCTCATTTATTCCACCGCATAAAAATTTAAAAGGTGTTGTTGAAGGCCATAAACGGCTCGAGATAGTCCGCAGGGCAATACGTGAATGTACGGGCTTCGATGTTTCTTCGTTCGAGATTGATCAGGGAGGGAAGTCTTATTCGATCCGTACACTTGAGCATTTGCTTGATATATACAATGCAACACCATATTTTATTCTTGGGCAGGATGCATTTGACGAAATATCTACCTGGTTTGATGTGAAAAGATTATTTAGTGTGGCCCACTTTGTTGTGATGTCGAGACCGGGGTCTGAACGTAAATCTCTCAATAAAATTTTGGGTAGCATAGCCGATACGTTTCAGCCCCATGAAAATGGGTTTGTCAATAAACATAACAAAAAGATCATTTATATTGATATAACACCTCTGGATATATCTTCCTCGGCTATACGCAAGATGATCAAACTGGGCCGGTCAATTAAGTTCTTGGTTCCCCCTGAAGCGGAGTCCTACATCAAGCAGGAAAGGATATATACATGAAAGAGCTGTGGCATCAAATAGTAGATGCGCTTGAAGAAAAAAAGGCTCGAAATCTGGTAGTATTGGATGTGCATGGGATATGCTCGTTTGCAGATTATATCATTATGGTAAATGGAATGTCAGACAGGCAGATCAAGGCCATGGCCGAGCATGTAATCTATACCCTAGGCAAACCAAGCGGAGTTGAGGGACTGGATCTTGGAAGATGGGTGCTGCTGGATTATTTAGAGGTGGTTGTACATATTTTTCAGGACGATCTCAGACAATACTATGATATCGACGGCATGTGGATGGAGGCCAAAAAACTTGTAGGATGAAGATTGTCTTCTGCTTTTGCGGCAAAACCTTTAAAGGTCTAACACTGGACGCTATCCAGGACTATTCGAAACGAATAGCTAAATATGTTCCGGTCGAGATAATCGAATCAAAGAAATTACGACCCCAGCGCAGAGACGGAATACATATTGTACTTTCCCCGGACGGCCTGAGTATGGACTCCTATGCATTTGCCGACTTTATGGAAGATCAGCTTCTGAGCGGGACAAGATATCTGTTTTTTTATGTTGGCGGGCCTCAAGGCCTTGATGAAGAAATTTTGGAGTGTGCATATATGAGCCTTTCCCTATCGCGCATGACCTTCAATCATCAGTTGATTCGGGTAATGCTTCTGGAACAGGTCTATAGGGTATTTACGATCATTAACAATGAGCCCTACCATAAGTAATGTCCACGATCACGAATTGTTTAAGAGTATAAAAAACGGAGAAAGCACTACAATTGAGTTCAAGCTCAGGCTTTCTTCAGTGGAAAAACTGGCCAAAGAAATCTGCGCTTTTGCAAATACGAAAGGCGGTAAGATTATAACCGGGGTTGATGATACAGGTAATGTGATCGGTGTGGATTCTTACGAGGAAACCGAGACTGTTTTCTTCGAGGCGATCAAGATGTTGGACCCGCGTCCCGAAATCAGGATTTCAAGGCATATGCTCGGTGGCAGACGTATAGTGGTAGGTCTTGTATCAAGGGGAGTGCAGAAACCATATCGAGTTTTCTTGAATTCGGGTGATAGCTCCGTCTATATAAGATTGGGTTCAAACATTCATCCACTTACACGAAAGCAAATAAAACAACTGGACCGTGAAGATCAGGTACGCAAAAAGATTCGGATAACCCAGTTGCAACAGGTTCTGCTGGACGACGTATCTAAGAATAAAGCTATAACTATCAAAGAGTTAGCCCGCCGGCATAATCTTTCGGTCGCTCGGACATCATGTCTGCTTATACCTCTGCTACGATCAGGCATGATTGTAAAACAAGGCCATGGCAAACAGATCCGCTATCAGGTTCGTTAACAAGCGTAAACATTCTTTACTGCTGAATCAGCCCAGAGCATGAAGACCGAATGAATGCCTGGAACTATCCCCTAAATCTTCCAGCCAGCCAGCCTGGTAATTAAGTTTCCTGCTGAAGAATTTGCCGGTATCCCTGGGGTTGCGTGCTTGATGATACTTCAAAAAGATTTGGTCGTTTTTGATGCCCACAATTTCGATTTTGCCTGTTTTGTGGGACATGATGTATTTAAAACGCTTGCTGTGTCCGTTGAGGAGCCTTTTAGCCTCCTCTACAATCTGATACCCATGACTCAAGGACACCTGAAAATGATGCATCACCCGTTTGACCGGTCGGCACTGGAATACATAATAAGGGTTGATACCAACACGGACCAGATTATTTTGAAGGTCTGCCAACACCTCTGGATCATCGTTGACTCCCTTGAGCAAAACGGTCTGATTATTTACCGGAATACCGATACAGAGCAACAGGTTTATGGCCTCGATTGCCTCCGGAGTGATTTCCTTGGGGTGATTGAACTGAGTTACGATGTAGATACGTCTGCTTTTACGCGAATTTTTCCTCAGTAAATCCAAGAGGTCTTTATCATCGATGATTCTTTGCGGAAGTGTGACCGGTGTGCGGGTCCCGAATCTGATAAAGGCAAGGTGCTCAATGGGGGAAAGCATCTCGAGAAATTCTGCTATGATAGGGGTCGGCAGAACAAATGGATCACCTCCGGTTATCAGAACATTGTTGATTTCTTTATGCAGGCTGATGTAATTGGCGGCATCTTCGAATCGTTGCAGAAGTTCGCTGTTGGGAAGGCCTATCAGCCGTTTTCGAAAACAATGCCGGCAGTACATGGCACAGCGGTTGGTCGAAAGTATCAGGGCGGTCTGTAAATACTTGTGCTGCAGGCCCGGCATTTTAGTGTTCTCCTTCTCGCCGCTCGTATCATAAGAGCCCATAAGATTTAATTCTTCAACATCAGGAACTGCCATCTGGCGGATAGGATCATTTGGATCTGATTTATCGATCAGTGAAAGATAGTAGGGCGGGATGCACATTGGATGACGTTCGATAACATGTTTAATTTTTTTCTCTTCATTTTTTGACAAAGTTAAATGATTCTTCAACTGATATATGGTCCTGATGCTTCCATCTAATTCATTTTCCCAATTCATTAATCACCTCTTAATAATTATATTGGCATTATATAAAATGCTATAAGTAATTAGTTATACGTACTATTTATAATCCCGGTCTCTACAGCGCAAAATCTACTTTCTCTAAAATTCTTTCATTGTTAACATGATTAATTCGCCTGATTATTTTGAGCGAATAAGTAATATAGCATGCAGTAATCCTTAACGCAAGCAAAAACAGAATTATCTTGTACAAAATGTATAATAAAGATTAATAAGTTAGCTTAATAAGTAACATAAATAATTCTAAAGTATCATTTGCGATATATTCATAAGGACTGTTTCGTAAAATTTATTAATAGACAAAGCACTGGATACTCGGTAAGAAATAGAATGATTTTTTTTGTGAAGATTCTTATGTATACTAGCTCTAATATTATTGACCTCGCAGGGTTATTTCCGTAAAGAGATAGCAGATATTTGATAGGGTCTTGGGCATGTTTGTTCTAAAAAAACTGATCGGAAATTTGTTTATGCCGTTATCGCTTATCAGTTTATTTCTGATAGGTGGTTGTATAATTTTGACATGTTCCAGGAAACAGAAAACAGGAAAGTTAATTATAATACTCTGTACATTGTTAATTATAACAATAAGTTACGGGATTGTTCCAAATATGCTTTTGTATAAACTGGAGAATTTTTCCCAGCCATTCGTTGTAGCAACGTTTCAGTCAGAACATGGTGAGATACTCAGGAATATCAAAAGGATCGTGGTTTTGGGTGGCGGACATTCAACTGATGAAAGATTTCCTTGTTCCAGCCAGATGACACAGGCAACGTTAATACGATTGATTGAGGGCGTGCGTATCTATCGCCAATTACCGGGAACCAAGCTGATTCTTTCCGGCGGGAAAATATTTGATTCGAAGAGTGATGCTGAACTTATGGAAAATCTGGCACTGGATTTTGGTGTGATTCCAGAGGATATAATACTTGAGAACGATTCCAGAGATACTGAAGAACAGGCCTGCCTGATTGCGTCCTTGGTCGGCAAGCAGCCTTTCATTCTTATCACTTGTGCTGCCCATATGAGACGTTCTCTGGCGCTTTTCAAGTCCAGGGGGATGAATCCGATTCCGGCTCCGGTAGGCCACCTGACTTTTGAAGACTCAAGATTGAGTCCGGATGACTTTTTCCCGAACCATCGCGGTGTCCGTAATTTTGAAATACTATTGCACGAATATCTGGGAATCATTTGGAGCAGTGTCAGAGGCCGTATACAGTAGAATATTTTCTAAAGTCGGATTTGACGTTACTTTTTTTTGAATCTATTTTGTCCGGTATCAGGAGTATCAAGAGTACGATCAAATGATCATTCTTTAAATATTTCGAGAATTATTATCACATGAATTACGCTATGTATATGTAACATTAAATTCAAAAATAATTATAGATACGAACAAGATATATTGATAATATTGTCAATTTTATTACACAATGGTATGTTCAGATACCAGGAGGTTAATATGACATCTAATCCATTGCATGCAATCATGAATCCATCATCAATTGCCGTTGTCGGTGCGAGTAATAATTTCAGTAAAATGGGAACACTCCAGTTGTTAAATATTATTTACAGCGGATTTCCCGGAGAAATTTATCCTGTTCATCCGACAGAGAAAGAGATCTTCGGCCGCAAGTCATATGCTTGTGTAGATGATCTTCCATATCCCCCGTCTCTAGCACTTCTTGTTGTGCCTACCAGGCTGGTCCCCGGACTGCTCGAGGATTTCGGCAAACTGGGAACCCGATATGCCATTATTGTATCCGCCGGATTCAAGGAGATAGGCTCGGCAGGTATTGATCTCGAACAGGAGATCGTATCTATAGCAAAAACTTATGGAATTCGTTTTGTCGGACCAAACTGTATGGGTATTGTAAATACGCAACACCCCCTGAATATTTCCGTGCTTCCGGTAAAGATGCCGGAAGGTGTGCTTAGTATCGCATCCCAGAGTGGAACCTATATAACCCAAACAATGCCTTACCTGCATCGCCAAGGTATAGCTGTCAGCAAGGCGATCAGTGTGGGGAATGAGGCCAATATCGATATTGTCGATTGTCTTGAATATCTGGGAGAAGACGATGCAACCAAGGCAATATGCCTCTACATCGAGGGCATTCGTAGAGCGGATCGATTTCTCGAGGTTGCAAGACGGATCAGCAAGACCAAACCGATTGTCGCCCAGTATGTCGGCGGCACCAAGTCCGGCGCAAGATCCGGTGCCAGTCATACAGGATCGCTTTCCGGTCCGGATTATGTATACGACGGCTTGTTCGCCCAGGCCGGAGTTATCCGGGTGGACACCATTGAAGAGGTATATAAAATCGGCTGGACCCTGGCAACCCAGCCGCATCTTAATGGATCCAGAATTGGAGTGATAACACATTCAGGAGGACCGGGTACCGCGATTGTCGATATCTGCGACCGTTTCGGGTTGGATATTCCCGAATTATCGGGGAGGATCCAGGAAACCATCCGGGACATGGTTCCCGGACATGCAGCAGTTAAAAATCCGGTTGATCTGACATTCATGGTGGATTTAAACCCCCTTGTAGACGATATTCCCCGGATTCTTTTTGCGTCCGATGAAATCGACGGCGTTATTATCCATGGCATAATGGATACTGAGTTCATGGGCTTCATGCATCCCGTCATCAGTCAGATTTCTGAATTGGAAAAGGACGCTTTTGCAAAGGGATTTGAAGTCGATCTAAATATATTGACTCAATTGCCATCAAAGTACAACAAGCCGATTGTCGTTTCTTCATTCGTAACCCATCAGGATCACTCGACACAAGTTCTCCAGAAACACCGTATACCTCAGTTCGATATGCCTGAGAAAGCCGCCAGGGCCATGGCGGCAATTTACCAGCACCACCTCATCCGGAAAAGAAAAGAACCCCAGGCAGTGCAATTGATGGATATTCCGGAACAAGCTGAAAAAATTATGGAGAATCTAACAAACAGATCAGTTGATGAATTCACAGCCAAAGCGATATTGAAGACATACTCTATCCCTGTTACCAACGAAGATATCGTACAAACTTTGGAGCAGGCAATGGCTGTTGCAGACAAAATCGGATATCCCGTAGCTCTCAAGGGGTGTTCTCCTGTTATTCAGCACAAGACCGAAAAGGGGATGGTTTTTCTTGACATTAATGATTCAGACGATTTATCGCAAGCGTTTGAAAAAATCCGCTCGAAAGATTCAGAAATGCCGCTTCTTGTATCACAGATGCTCAAAGGCGATCGCGAATTTATGGCCGGCATAAGTTCATTTCCCGGATTCCCGCCTTGCGTTTTGTTTGGTCTCGGGGGAATTTACACCGAAGCACTGCATGATGTTGCAATACGTCTTGCTCCGCTGGGAAGAGATGATGCCGAAGAATTGATTTTTTCGCTTTCTTCAAGCAAGCTGATCGGGCCCTACCGCGGAATGCTGCCGGTTGACACGGATGCCTTGGCAAACATTCTCATGAACTTGAGTCAGCTCGCGATCCATTTCCCTCGGATTAAAGAAATTGACCTCAATCCGATCATAGTGGTAAATGGTAAACCAAAGGTGGCTGATGCCTTATTTGTCATAAGCTAAGGAGAAATCATGAGCATTGATAAGATCAAAGAAATGATTGATATCTACAAGGAAGAGAAGATGCTTCCCTGTCCGGTTGCCCATTATATAGCTGCATATCTCGGTATTGAACCGATTGAGGTCGGCAACGCGGCTACGGAGCTTGGAGTCATGCTCTACCAATGTCAGATCGGTCTTTTCGGCTACGGCAGGAAAGGAAAGTCCAGCTACAAGATTACCGGAAGAAAAGTAGAAGTTCCCGAAGTAGTAAATGAGCAGATACAGGCTATCGCAGAAAAAAAAGGATCAATTTCCTGCAAAGAACTCTGGCAGATAGCCGAGAAGAATGGCATCAACCGTGCCGAGGCCGGTAATACGGCGGATGCCTTGAAAATCAAGATAACTCCTTGTCAGCTGGGTGCGTTCTGAACCTCGATAAATAACAGGTTTATGACTGCCCGGGGGTAGTTTGTCTTGTATCCGGCCGATAGACCTTCGGTATAAGAAAAGCCATGATTACACATTTTAAAAGGTCTCCCGGCAGAAATACAATCAGCCCTGCTTTCAGTGCAATTCCAATGGCATTCGGCTGGTGCAACACATATATCATGTTGAATATGAGATAAGGCAGCCCGATAAGATAGATTGTGATAGCACCTGCCAGGGCTGCCAGGAAAACCGAAACAGGACCGATCCCCATATTTTTAACCACGTAACCGGCTGGAATAGGTGCCAGCAGGAATCCAAGAAGGTATCCAAAAGATGGTTTGACTATGTAGGATAATCCTCCACCACCGGCAAAGACAGGCAGTCCTATGAGTCCTATCATAAGATAAATCATCTGGCTGTAAAAGCCGGCCTTGGATCCCAAAATAATTCCAGACATGAGGACAAAAAATGTTTGTAAAGTAACAGGAACTGGTATGAACGGAATTCTGATAAGAGCCCCGAGTGCCGTCAGGGCGGAAAAGAGGGGAATGATGGAGAATTGGCGCAAATTCATATGTATAAGCTTGATATTATAAAGAATTCCTTTAGTAAAGGAGAAATTATGATTGAATTGGATTACTGGCTGATGTATTAGGAAGACTTCTTACTATTTCGATCTATTAAAGAAAACCGACGGGGGTATTGTTATGTCAATCGAAATAATGTGGTTAGGCCATGCAAGTGTTATGATCCAGTCTGATGAAACTGTAATCTATATAGATCCCTGGAAGGTCACACCGTCACTTTCCAAAGCTGACGTTATCCTGCTTACTCACGATCATTACGATCATTATTCCGAAGATGATATTGTAATGCTTTCATCGCAATCAACAAGGGTGGTGGCCCCCATGAAAACCCCTTTGGTGTCTGATACAATAGCGGTTGGTGACGTAATAAGTATGAATACATTTTCTGTTCAGGCTGTGGCATCTTATAATATAGAAAAGGATTTTCACCCCAAGGAAAACGGGTGGGTGGGATATGTTGTAGCAATTGGAGGAAAGAAGATTTATCATGCCGGTGATACAGACAGAATTCCGGAGATGAAAGACATCCGCGTAGATCTTGTACTGCTGCCTGTTGGTGGAACCTATACCATGGACGCTAAGGATGCCAGAGAAGCTATCAAAGATCTTGAGCCTCTCCATGTGATTCCGATCCACTTCGGCGATATAGTAGGTTCGCGCCATGATGCTGAACAGCTGTTGGATGTCGAAAACAGCAAGATACATATTCTAAATCCCGGAGAATCATTTATGCTGGAGTAATTATGTATACGCTCATCGGACAGTTACAGCATGTTTTTGAGGACGCACCATTTGGTGCCTGTGTGCTGGATGTTGATGGGATTATAGTATATGTGAATCGCAGTTTTGCTTCGACGATCAAAACAGGTGATATACCGATTACCGGCAAATCCGCCTATGATTTGATTCATGATTTTCTGCAGGATGAAGGCTTAGCTCTTAGCATCAGGAGGCTTCTTAAAACCGATGAGCCCTTTTCTCAGATGATTGAGACGTTGAGTTCACCCAAGATTAAGACACCGGAGTTCATGAATTTCTTTGGATACCGCCTGGAAAGGGTTTACATTCTGATCGCAGATTTTGTGAGTGGCAGTTTCGTCCATCAGAGCTGGTATAAAAAGCTAATTCATGATGCACCAGATGCCATCCTGATAATGAAGAATGGAGTGATAATTTTTTGCAATCCCGCTTTTTCAGAAATTGTACAGAAACCGCCGGGAAAAATATTAGGAAAAGAAATTTATGAACTTATTGATAAAAAAAGCATGGGGCCACTACTGACTCTCAGACAGGATCGGATTAAAGGTTTTTCTTCCCGTATTAATATTCGTACAAAAACTGATAAGTTTGTGCTGGAAGGCAAGTTCCATTCAATTGAAGATCGGCCCGGAACATCTATTGCAATGTTGCGCGATGTAACCGAAAAAGTAGCCCTTGAACAAAGGCTTATTCGTCAGAACCAGGATCTGGCTGTGATTAATTTGATATCGGAAACTTTGAGTTCGTCCATCCATCTTGAAGAGATTTTACAGAGCACCCTCGTAAAAGTTTTACAGATAATGAATGTTGAAGCGGGTTGGATCTATCTGCTTGATGAAGCAAACCAAACACTTAAATGTGCATATTCTTACGGACTGCCGGACTATTTTGTGCAATCGATTAAACAGCTTGCTTTGGGTGAGGGAATCGCGGGCAGGGTTGTGGTAAACGGCGAACCTATTATCCTGGAGAATGCCTCTGAAGATCCGCGAGTAAAATCCCTGGTTATCAAACAGCAGGGTATTCAGTCATTTGCTTCGATTCCTTTAAAATCCAGAACAAGAATGATCGGCGCCATGAATATCGGATCATTTGGACAGCGGATCATTTCGCCTGATGATAAACGCCTGCTTATGAATATCGGGCTGCATATGGGCGCTGTAATTGAGAATGTTTTGCTTTTCAAGGAGGTAACCAATACTTCGGAAGAACTCATGAAAGCGCTCAATATTATCGAACAGCGCAATGATGAATTGAGGAATCTAATTTATACTGTCTCCCACGATTTGAAAAACCCCATCATTGCGATTAACGGATTTGCCCGGCGGCTCACAAAAGAGGTTGGATCCAAGTTAAGCAATAAGGCAATGGATTACCTCAAGGCCATAACAGAAAGCGGCATACACATGGAAAAATTTGTCACCAATTTGTTGACTCTCTCCACAGTGGAGCAACTTAAAATCGAGAAAGAACAGTTTGACGCACGAGAAGTCATCGAAGATGTACTTCGAGAACTGATTCAACAGCTGGAAGAAAAAAACGGCGAAATAAAGATAGATGATAATTTGCCGGTTATTTTTGCAGACCGGATACGCATTACCCAGGTCTTTTCCAATTTTATTTCGAATGCCATAAAATACGCGCACCCCGATAGAGACCTTGAGCTAAATATCGGATACGAGCGTAAAAACACAATGCATGTGTTTTTTGTTAAGGACAATGGTATTGGCATCCCTGCCGAACACGTGCGGTCTGTTTTTGATATGTTCTATCGGGCATATGAAAATGTTGCCGAAGGAACCGGCATGGGCCTTTCGATTGCCAAGAAGGCCGTAAATATGATGGGAGGGTATGTCTGGCTTGAATCCCAAAGGGGGATTGGTTCAACTTTTTACTTTTCAATTCCCTTTAGATAATTTTACAAAACGCACTTTTCAAAAAATATTCCTGTCTGCCGTATACAATGATTTGCCGAAAGGCACTATCGTAAATAGTATAAATCAAGATATAAAACAAGTGCTTATAAATATAATTATCACCGAGTTGCAAAATTTGCAGCACTTTTGTTGACTTTTTAAAGGCTGACCCTATTATAATTTGAATCAGTTTACACTCGAGGAAATAAAAGTGACAAAATTCAGCTGGAATTGGTTGGGATTAACTGCAAATGGAAATGTATTATATTTCAAAGGCTTTATCTAGATATATGAAAAGGAGGAAAAAATGAGAAAAAGCATTCTGCTGGCGGTGTTTCTTGTCGCGTTGTTCACAGCAGCAAATCTGTATGCTCAACAGACAGAGGGTGCTGTTCAAACAGCCCAACAGTCAGAGGTGCATGGCCAGGGAGACTGGTGTTGTCCGTGGTGCGGTCGTAGTTGTGAAGTCGGACCTCAAAAGGATGCTGGAATGAAGCATCGCTACGGAAGTACAGACTGGGGCAATGTCGCACCATTTTCCGGTCGAAGCAGTGCCAGGAGCAGGACCCAGGCACCTTTAAATGAACAACAGGCCAGAGTGTCTGTTCAACATTACCTGGACATGATGGGTAATCCGAATCTCGCAATTGGTGAGATAGCTGAAAACGGTAATTATTTTGAGATCAGTGTGGTTACCAAGGAAGGATCTCAGGTAAATACTATTTTCGTTGATAGAAGTACGGGTTGGATAAAATCCAAGTACTGACGTATCAGGTCTGAAAATTAAAAAAGATATCTGGTCAGGTTTGCAATACAAATGCAACCTGATCAGATTTTTTAAGAAATGGATACTGACCGCTAATTTATTCTTTTAAAAAACACAGTCTGGTGATGGTTCCGATTGAAAGTGTTCAAAGATGTTTTTAGTTTTCATTAAGTACATAGTAAACCGAAGGATCGATATGAAGAGATTGATGGCAGGTGTTTCAATTTTGTTCGTACTCACTCTTTTCAGTATTTATGCGCAGGCAAACGATGGTGAAATTATCACGTTTGGCGATGACATTGTTGTTCAGGAAGCTGAATCAATACATAGCGCCGTTTCTGTAGGTGGAAATATCTCCGTTCTGGGCTCGGTTGAACGGGATGTGGTCTCTGTTGCGGGGTCTGTTTTTCTGGGAGAGCACTCAACAGTGGGTGGAAACGTTGTCTCTATTGGGGGTTCTATAACCAGACAGGATGGGGCACAGATAAATGGAGATGTGACAGTTGTAGATATGAATATTTTACCTACGATTGCCTCGTTCATCCCAGATTTCGTCTGGCCGAAGTTGCCACGGCACTTCGGGGTCTATTCTTTTCTGGCATTTTTAGCCCTTGCCCTGATTATCGTGGCAATAATGCCCACAACAATCGGCACAGTATCTTCTACCGCAGAGAAGAATCTCATTGCATCAATTCTGTGGGGATGTCTCGGACTGATCCTTATTGTTCCGCTGGCTATTGGGCTCCTGATATCAATCCTTGGGATCGTGCTGATTCCTGTCGAAATTGTCCTGGTTGGCTGTGCATTCCTTCTGGGCTACATTGCTGTAATACAACTCGTTGGAAAGAAAATTACCATTGTTCTTAAGCACAAAAATCAGCCGATACTTATTGAGACTGTTATCGGCTTGGTGATGTTCTGGATTCTTGGGCTGATACCGTTTTTCGGATGGCTGGTAAAAAGTATAGCCGCTTTCATTGGGTTCGGGGCAATCATTAACACTATCATAATGCGCCAACGGCGAGTTTACAGATAGATAGTGAATTTGAGCGAAAATATTTTATTTACTCAAGATCATCTCGATGTCTACCAGGCATTTCAGCAGTTTGTTATTCCAATATATCGTAATTACGCGCCAGAACCGACCAGCGGCAGTACTTTCACAATTTTGAAATATACAAGATACTTGGACTCCGTATCGTTTTCGTGTTTTGGCACATAGTGGTGTTTTTTCCGCAGAACATCTATCAGATCACTGTTTTCTTCTTCCTTGATTTTGGACAGAAAGAGCCTTTTTCCCACAAAAGCATCGCTATTTTCCATGAACAGATACGCCGCCGATGGATTTGACTTCAAATTTGTATGAGAAAGTCTATCGGCCATGATGAAAGCCACTGTGTCTTTGGCAATAAAGTGGGGCCTGCCATAGAGCGCAATATCTACTTTGCCGAAAGAATCAGCCGTAGCCAGCATTCCCCTGCCATTGGCATGTTCAAAATATTGATCCAGTTCCATGATTATTTCCTCCATTTATTATGTTTGATAGGAAATTGTGCAGGTAAAGTCAAACGACTGCAGATTTGAAATCTTAACACTTGTATAAAAGATAATGTTCATGAGATTGATTGCATCTTTACATCGAAACATTCGTGAGCCAATTTGGTAAGTTCAGCCAAGCCCCATCTTCCTTTGTCGGTAAGAAGTTTTACCATCTTATTTGGAAGAGCGTTTCTTCCGAGAAAGGCCCCGCTCATGGCCCCGGCCATGGCTGCCGTGCTGTCTACATCGCCGCCGACACTGATCGCAGTTATGATGGTATCTAGGTAACTATGCGGGGTATGCAGGAATGAATACAGGCTCCAAAGAACAGTTCCCGTAACAAAAGGAGTAAGACCTTGCCATTCGATTGAATATCCCGGAGCATAACCTGCCTGAGCAATCAGGCGTATGGTTTTCTCGGGCGGCATTTCAACCCATTCGGCCAAGCTCTTTAGCGCATTTGAAACTGAAGATTCAATAGGTCCGATCCATTCTGATAGTTCATCGAGAAAATTTTTTGAATCGAGAGGCTTTTTTATCAGGCAGAGCGCCACGGCACCTGCGATGGCGACAGAACAGGCGCAACAGCGAAGGTCCTGATGCGTTATGCGACTCTGGTCATAGGCAGAGCGAATGAGATCCCCGACATTGTCAAAGAAAAGCAGCCCTACAGGACCGGCACGCATGGCACTGCCGTTTCCGGCTGATGGGCTCAGGGTACCCGCCTCTTGCCAGGGAGTCCCGGCGTCAAGACGCATAGCAGCCTCGAATGTGGCTTTGCCTGGGCCTACAATTCTTCCCTGGGCGAATATATCGGCTATGCGGCGGGCATAATCTCCAGGATCGAACATCCTACGATCGAGATAGCTGATGAGCAATTCGCGGGCGAGCTGAGAATCATCGGAATATTGGCCTAAAGGGTATGGTGCTCTCCCGGCCAAATTCACCGATGGTTTGAATAGTTGTTTCACATAATGTTTGCAGATTTCATGCTGTGCACCTTCAACAGGAAAGCCAAGGGCATCACCCAGGCTCTGGCCGATAAGACACCCGCTGAACTGCTCTTTTTTCGGCAGGACCATTTCTTACCCCTTTTCAAGAACACTGCCCAACACTTCACTGAGGTCCTGGATTTTATAAGGCTTTATAATAACTAAACTAAATCCGAAATTATCAGGATTCGCCATAACGGGGTCGTTTGAATACCCGCTGGATGCAATAGCCTTGACTTGTGGATCCATCTTCAGCAGATGCTCGAGACACTTAAGTCCTCCCATGCCTCCTGGAATCGTAAGATCCAGCACGACAGCCCTAAAGGGAGAGCTTTCTTCCAGGGATTGCTTGAACAGCTCGATTGCTTCTAGCCCATCTTTGGCAAGGACCACATCGAAACCAAGGTGATTGAGCATGCTTGAGGTAATATCCCTGATAAATTCTTCATCATCCATTAACAGGATACTGCCGGAGCCTTTGATTAGTTCTTTATTTTCATCGGTTTTCTTCGGTACTGAATCTAGAGCCGACGATGCAGGTAAATAGATGAAAAAGGATGAGCCCTGGTTCGGTGACGATACAGCGGTGATATGTCCGCTATGTTTTTTGACGATAGAGTACGAGATTGCAAGGCCGAGACCGGAACCACCTTCTTTTGTGCTGAAAAAAGGATCAAAAATCTTGCCGAGCACGCCCTTGTCAATGCCGACACCTTCATCGTGAAATGATATTTTTACATAGCGGCCTTTTGAGAGCGGGAGTGAGTCATCTTTATTAACCGTGACATTTTTAGTGCCAACCCTAATGGTGCCCCCCTGGGGCATTGCTTCAACGGCATTGATGATAATATTATGTATCACCTGGGCAATTTGGCCTTCATCTATTTCCAATGGCCAAAGAGTATCTTCTGCAGAAAACTCTGCCTTGATATTAGATCCGCGCAGGGCAAAAGTGCAGGTATCGACCAGTAATCCGCTGATGGTGGTTTTTTTCTTTATCGGCATGCCGCCTTTGGAAAAAGTAAGTAGTTGCTGGGCGAGTTCCTTGGCCCTTAAGGATGCTTTTTCAACGTCACTCAGACGTGCGTATATTTTGTTATCGCTCGCAATGAGCATTTTAGACAGCGAAATATTACCGATGATTGCAGTCAATATGTTGTTGAAGTCATGGGCGATTCCGCCAGCCAATCTGTCCAGGGAATCAAACATCTCCCGTTTCTGCAATTCTTCTTCGAGTTTTTTCTTCTCAGTAACATTTCTGGCAATCTCGATTACACCACGAACCTTTCCATTTTCATCCTGTAGAGGAAAAGCCCGAATCTCCCAGTGTTTACCATCAGAGGTTTGCATGGTACCATCCTTGATGGTGTTTGTGTTAAAGGTTTGTACCACGGGGCAATCTTCACATGCATCCGGTCGATTGTGCCATAATTCGAAACATTTTTTTCCGATTAATTCGTTCGGCATCAATTTCAGGGAATCTGCTGCAGCTTTATTCGCCAACAGGATCTTCAGATCATGATCCTGCAGTGTGATATTGTCTGTGATACTGTCGAGTACTACCTGAAGTTCCTCTACTTTTTGGCGGTACTGCTTTCGGCTTTTAGTCAATGCTACTTGTGCTTTTTTTCGATTACTGATTTCCTTTAGAAGCTTTTCGTTTATTGTCCTGAGTTCGGAAGTGCGTTTTTCCACGATAAATTCAAGATCATCATAGGCTTCATGCAGGGCCTGCTCAGCCTGTTTTCGCTTGGTGATATCAGTAATGACACCGGTAATTCCAGTGGCCTTTCCCTTCTGGTACACGGGCCTTGAGAATGATCGAATCCAGCGGATATCATTGTTCTTGGTGACGAGACGATATTCCATAGGAACAATGACGCCGGAGAGTAATTTGTCGAAACGTTGAATCAGTGCGTTCTTATCCTCTGGGTAGATGATTTCAAGAAAGTGTTTTCCGATCAGTTCCTCGGGTGCATACCCTATAATGGCTTGAATGGCCGGGCTTATATAGGTTATTGATCCCTGATTATCAACCGAGAAAAGCGCATCATTAATATTTTCTACTAAAAAACGATATTTATCCTGACTTTTTTTCAGAGCCTCTGCGGTTTGCTCTTGTTCTGAAATGTCTCTGACAACAGCGGCGATCAATTTTGTGCCTTTAGACTCAAAACGGTTGAGCAACACATCGGCAGGAAAAACGGTTTTGTCCGTACGCATGTGCATCCAGCGGAACCTATCGACGCCCTGTTCCATAGCAATTTGGATATGTTTCCGGGCAGCATCTTTGGAAGATTTTCCGTCAGGTTGTTCAAGGGGGGATAGATCGCTGGGGTGCATCTGAAGAAATTGTTCTTTGGTAATTGGTCCGAAGATTGAGAGGGTTGTATCATTACAGTCAATATATCCGTTTTCATCGATCAGCATGATGGCATCATTGGAAGATTGGAAAATAGCCCAGTATTTATCCAGTGCCTCGATCAAGTTCTCTTCCGTCAATATTTGAGATGTAATATTACGGCCTTCAGCCTGAAATTCCACCAGGATGCCGTGTTCGTCGAAGAGGGCCCGGTTATGCCATTGGAGCCAGATGGTATCTTGGCCGGGTATATTTATCCTTAATTCAGTAGTTCCGAAAGGGGTCTGCTTATCGAGGGATGCAAGGTTCTTTTTGAAGGTTTCCAGATCTTCATGAGGTATCAATTCATAGATGGTTCTGCCAAGCATATCTTTTCGGGTTTGATTAAAGAATACGCACAAGGCATTGTTCGCAAAGGTCAGGGTTCCGTCAGGTGTAAAACGACAGATCAGATCGGTCTGCAGGTCCATAATCGATCCGAGGTGTTGCAGATCTTTGCCCCATTGTGACAGTTGTGAATTTTGATTTTCCAGGTCTGAAATAGTTTTCCTGAGAATTTTTAGCTCTTTCTCAATAGATTTTGTTTCGTTGTTTTGAGTCATAATGTCTTATGATTGGTACTTTCATCCAGCGTATGCTTAGTCAAGACAATATCATAATAGTAATGGCAATATCTGTTTTGTCAAATGAAAAGTATTCCTGGTCGAAGTCTAGTATTTTGAAAATGCAAAGGAAATGCTGCTTAGTTTGGTTGTGTCACTACGGTGTAAAAAATATTATGCAATATGCAGATTTGATGTAACTGTCTGTGTTAGAGTTGATTTTCCATGTGGGATCGAATAAGTTCAACGCCATTTTCCCTGAATACCCGGGTATAGAATTCAGCCGAAAGATCAAGGGCCTCCATATAGTCAATTTCTTCTTCCAGCGGGTAAATCAGGTTTGGAAAGTCCGAGCCGTAGAGAATACGGTTTTTGTGACGCTCAAGGCAATCCGGCGTGAGATCGCATACAAGGGAAGCACTGGGCAAAAAAGACCACGCTGTGTCGAAGTAAATATTATCATGTTCTTCCAGCAGTTCGAAAAATTCACGATGCTCAAAACCTCCCATGTGGGCTATATTTACCGGAAGATCCGGATATCGTTTGAGAAGACGTTTGAAATTATGGATACCGACATACTTTGTGCCGATAGGGCCGGTTCCCACGTGAAAGAGGATTCTCTTGGCGTTTTCAATCACCAGATCATAAAGCGGGAAAAGTCGTTCGTCATCAGGGTAAATATTTTGCACAAGAAGCTGCAGTTTGAAGCCCAGGACTTTCGAATGTTTCAATACTTTGCGGGCCATATCCAAAGCATTCTTATCACCGGGATGAAAAGCCGCAAAACAGTAGAGATCGTCAATCTCGTCCAGGACACGAAGATTCCATGCATTTAAACCCGGTGCTATGCCTTCGCGATGAGCGTAGTTGGAGTATACTATGGGGCTTACTCCACGCTGCCGGAGATAATCAACACATTGACTATAGTAAAGCCGGTGGATAATATCCAGTTTGTATACCGAGGAAAAATACTCCCAGACGGCATCAAAGAGTCTGTCCGGGAACAGGTGAACATGGAAGTCAATAATATTATCCGGTATTTTCCGCA
>Ga0272441_10002154_pt1 | contig 40546 bp, 37 predicted proteins | sample SSMProp6N_FD_193582 | JGI IMG/M metagenome (GOLD analysis project Ga0272441, IMG submission 193582) | Marine sediment archaeal communities from Little Sippewissett salt marsh, Falmouth, MA, United States - SSM-Prop-6N | ecosystem: Environmental > Aquatic > Marine > Wetlands > Sediment ... | reverse complement strand
CTGGCGACTGAAGAAGGCTTTACCGCATCGGCATCGTCAGAACCACAGGATGTGGATAAACTGGAAGAAATATTCCCCTCTGAAGAGTCAGGTTTTGAAGTCGGACCTCAACCTGTTGAATGGCTTCCTGAGGAGGAAAGCAGCAGAGTAGAAGAAAAATCCGAAATTCCTTCTACAGCACTGCCAGAAGAGAAGATTGCTGAAGCAATTCCTGAAATGTCCGACCTTTTAGAAGAAGAATCTCAAATTGAAACTCCAATCATTTCCGAAGAAGAGATAGAGGAAGCACTTGATTGGCTGGAAGAGACAACTTCGAAACCCGAGCCCGAAACCCCTGCGCTTCAAGAAGAAATCATTGAGCCAGAAGCCGAATCACAGACAATTGAAACACTGCCACCAGCAGAAGAGGAAGAAGAAGCAGAACCAGAGGACTTCTTCGAAACCCTTGCCGAGGTTGAAGAAGTTCAGACTGAAGAACCACCTTCTGATAAATTGGAACTTGAGGATGAAGTAGAGAGTATTTCAATAGAAGAGAAGGTAATTCCAGAACCTGATTCAACATTACTCACTGATGTGCCTGCTCCGCTGGCTGAAGCGGCGGACGGGGAGCTTGAAACTGCACCAATAGAAGAACCTGCAGCAGAAGTCATTGACACTTCACAAGAACCCGAGGAAGTGGAAACTGTTGAGCCAGAGATAGCAGTTGAAGAGACTGCGATTGAAGAAGTCAAACCCGAAGTTGAATATAAGAAGACCGGTATCCTTTCACAACGAGATCTGCCTGAAGACATTACCAGCGGTCTTGAATGGCTGTCGGACCTTGCCGAGCATCATGACAAACCGATTTCAGGAATTAATACACAAAGAGAAACCGAATCGACTGAAAAAGTAGCTGAAGTATCCACTTCGGGTCTGGACGAGGAAAGGGTTGATATCCCCTCTGACGAGTTGGACGATGATGAGTTTGAATCTGTAGATGAAATCATCGAACCTGTTGTGGATGGACCGATTGCAGAAGAAGAGACTGCAGAGATCGAAGATATTTCAACTCAATCTGCTGAAGATACAGAGGACCTCCTGTCTGAAGAACCCGAAGCTATGATTCCTGAAGAAAAGAAAATCTGGAAGGTCACGCTTACTGCCCGCAAGGAACCTGATGGCGAGGAAGAGGTTGAACCTGAAGAACCCATCCAGACTGAAGAGTCTGAACCAGAGGTGGTAGAACCGGAATCTGCCTCAATCAAGACAGAAACTGATGAAGAACCAGCATGGTTGCGCCCTTCTGATGAAGCTATTGAGCCTCCTCCAGCGGAACAAGATGAAAAAATTCCTGAATGGCTACAGAGTGATGAATCTGCAGAACCTCCAGCTGCACCTGAAAAAAGCACAGCAGAAGTTACCGTTGAGAGAGAAGAAAAGGAAGAAAAACCCGCTAAAAAGGAACCTGAAACCATCAAAGCTGCAAAGCGTAAAACTGAAGAAAATGACGATGAGATAATCAAAATTGCTCGTGAGGCAATGGAAGCAGACGATCTTAACGGGGCAATAGAATACTATCGCAAATTGATAAAACGCAGAAAATACCTTCAGGAATGTATCGACGACCTCAGATCAGCGATAGTAGATCACCCGAATTCATCACTCTTGTGGCAAACTCTGGGTGATGCTTATATGCAGAATAATCAACCTACTGCAGCTATCGAAGCGTACCAACACGGCATGGATGTTGCCTGATTAAATACTCAGGGATCACCGAATATGGTAAAAAAGGTGATCCCTGTTCCTATGGAGGTATTAAGTGGAAAAAACATTCGTACTTGTTAAACCGGATGGTGTTCAGCGAGGTTTGGTAGGTGAAATCATTGCCCGGCTCGAACGCAGAGGATTGCGCCTTACAGCTGCGAAGTTCCAGCAGGTGAGTCAGGAGTTGGCAGAAAAGCATTATGCAATCCACAAAGGAAAGCCGTTTTACGACAGCCTGATCCAGTACATTACATCCGCCCCGGTTATGGCGATGGTATGGGAAGGAGTGGATGCCATAGCAGCAGTTCGCCAGACTATGGGCGCCACAAAACCTACGGAAGCTGCTCCTGGATCAGTTCGACACGACTATGGTCTAATGATAGGCAGGAACCTCACTCACGCATCGGATGGAGTGGAAACTGCTGCCTCGGAGATATCATTATGGTTCTCTGACAATGAACTTGTATCGTGGGAAAGAGATACAGACCGGTGGATTTTTGAGGACTGAATTATTAATCAGTAGAAATCTCCTGTGATCCAGTAATAAACTTGAGGCGGCCAAACACAATTGGCCGCCTCAAGTTTATTTACTTTTCAAACAATCAGCGAAATTCCCATTATTACACAGTTTTATCTTATGTGAAGAAGAACTGTACCCTCATTCCATAACTCTTCCAGTTGATAATAGGATCGCTGCTCTGCGGAGAAGAGGTGCACTACAACATCTCCATAATCAATAAGTATCCACCCACCCTCGGGCTTCCCCTCTACTCCCCATGCATTCAGTGAAAACTCTTTCTTAACTTCCATCTGAACCTCGTTTGACAAGGCCTTCATTGTCCGCTCACTGATTGCATTACAGATGATAAAGTAATCGGTGAAAGAACAATGTTCCGAGATATCCAGCAGGACAATACTCTCCCCCTTTTTCTCCTCAAGAGTATTCACAATCCTATGCGCAATTGATAATCCCTTTTCCGCCATTGAACTCCTTAATTTAAAATTTTATCTGATCACTTAATATACCAAATTGGATTAATGTATTCCAGGTAAAAGGCTCCATAATCAGGCATTGCTGCCACGGAAAACAGATCGATGCAAGACCGTATAGATCGATCCGGATGGAGTTAATTCACTACGCATCAGCACCATTTCTGTGATTATATCCTCCGTCTGGAAGGTTTGAAAACGATCAAGCAATGCCTGGACACGGTTGGATCCCAGCGGCTTTTTAATTCTTGCCAGAGTGAGATGCGGGCGAAACGGCCTGTTTTCAGGCTTAAAACCTAACTTTTCCATTCCCTTCGCTACTGAAATCTGCAGGGTGGAAAGCTCGTCACCTTTCTTGAGATCCAGGCCAACCCAGATAACTCTCGCTTTCGCCGGGTTGGGAAAACACCCCATGCCGCTCATAGATAAACGAAATGGATAAATTTCCCTGCCGATATTATCCATCGATTCGGTAATCTGATTGATTTTTTCTGGTTTAACATCGCCAAGAAATTTAATCGTAAGATGAATTTTGCCTGGATCCACCCAGCGGACATCACGACTCAGTTCAATATCCTGCAATATTTGAGTAATATTCCTGAGCTTGTCTCTATTTTCCTGTGAGATTTCTACGGCGATAAAACTGCGAATCATCTTTTCTTTCCTCTTTCAATATTTCACGAGATCAGGTATCCACTCCCGGCAAGTCTATCAGCTTGACACATTGAGTCAAGTCAATTTTCAGGAATATGGATGCTGTATGCCTAAACCCCAACCTGTTGGTAGAATATTACTATGAGTTTAGAGATATCCCGACGCAGTTTTATCAAGCTATCTGCCCTGGCGACCAGTGCAATCTCCGTCCCATCCCCAATCACCACATTATCAGACGCCGGGATAAAGCTGGGACGTATCACAACTACCTGGATCGGCCTGTATACTGAGCCAAGCTTTTCAGCAAATCGCCGGATCAAGCTATTCAGAGATGAATTGATCACGATTCTATCCAATATAGAAGCCGACTCCCCAAGCCACAATCCTCTCTGGTACAAAGTAGCTGAAGGCTACATCCACTCTGGCCATGTCCAGATCGTCCGCTGGAATCCCCAGCCCCCCCTTACAGTTGTTCCTGAACAGGGAGCATTATTCGAGGTAAGTGTCCCATATACCCGCAGTTATGAGCGTCCCGATCCACAATCTCGGCCGCTGTACCGGCACTATTATGAAGCTTCGGCATGGATAACTGCCGTTGAGAAAGATGATGAGGGACGATTATGGTACAGGTTAAACGATGAACTCCTGCATACAGACTACTATGCGCGGGCCGAGCATTTCCGATGGATCCGCCCGGAGGAGATAACTCCCATTTCCCCTGAGGTCTCTGCCCACGAAAAACAGCTTGTCGTTTACCTTGGCGAACAGGTGGTGCGTGCGTTTGAAGGTGATCAGCAGGTATTTGAAACAACAATCTCCAGCGGCATTCCAGATTCAAAACCTCGGGATAATGGAATTCCAACCATCACACCATCCGGACGTTTTTACATAGATAAAAAAATGCCGGTACGGCACATGGGAGATGGCCACCTTACCTCAGATCTGGAAGCTTATGAACTTCCGGGAATTCCATGGGTATCCTTCTTCCACGAAACGGGTGTGGCTTTTCATGGAACTTATTGGCATACAGATTTCGGAAGGCCAAAAAGCCATGGATGTGTTAATATGCGGAATGAAGATGCATTGTGGGTATACCGCTGGTCTACGCCAGAAGTATCATATGACGAAAGAATTGGAGTGGGGTACGGAACTTCTGTCATCGTGAAGTAGCAGCTGCATATTAACTGGCAGTGCAAGACTATTCCAAAATCGACACGCCCGATCTAAAACTTACGATACTCCATCCAGCAGGTCCGGGAGTTTTCCTGTCTCGGCGTACCTTGATGCTCCGCGATTCATTACTTCCTTGCTTTCCATCTCTGAATACTGATCTGCAAGGACAAGTATTTCCGTTTTTGAAGATACGCGACGCAGTTGGCGTAATAGCCAGTAATCACGTTCTCTTGCCAGACCCGCATTGACCAGGATCAGGCCGGGAACAAAACGCTCTGCGAGAACAAGCGCCTCCTCAGGAGCAGCTGCTTCGGAAACACGGTAACCATGATCACGTATTATTATGATCAGGGAAGACCGCAGGTTTTCCTCAGGCTCCACAACAAGTACTCTCGCATTCGGTTTCAACCGCGTATTGAGAAAATCATTAACAATTGAGAGAAGTTTGCCAGTTCCTACAGGACGAGACAGGAAATCCACTGCCCCTATCCGTGTCTCTCTTTCAGAATCCTCCATCACGGTCAGGAACAAAATCGGTGTCCTCCTGGTAGCAGGATCAGTTTTTAACAACATAGCCAGATCGAATACAGGGGGATCACGAAGGTCGATATCCAAAAGCAAAAGCTCAACCTTTTCTGCACGAGCTGCACGTAATAATTCCGCACCGTCTGTCACTGACAGGACTCTATACCCTCCCGATACCAGGTCCTTTGCAAGGCCCGCTCGCAAGTCAGCATTTTCTGACAGAAGAATCAGTGTCTTACCCGCTGCCTGCTCCTCAGGTATGTATGTTTCAACTGCACGGTACAATACAGACAGGTCCGGATTCTTTGGATAAGCTGCATGAATAGTCAGCAGCAGATAGAATCTCGATCCGATACCTTCCTGGTACTCCACCCACATAGCGCCACCAGAAGTTTCCAGTGTCTTCTTACAGGCAGTAACGGAGAGAAGATGATCACTATAACCGGTTTGCACAACAGTAGCATCAAGAAACATATAATTGGCTACCTGGAATATCGATTCGGTGGTATCAGCAATCGTAACGAGAACCCACGGCCCAACATCACCTGGTTCTGGATAACTCTCTTTCGGGATCCGTTCAATTGTCCTGAGCTTTTCCTGAGTAACCAGACTGGCCCGTACAGTGACTTCGGAGTTTTTCGTATAATGAAGAATATGGGTAATCAGGCTGGTCAGGACACCCGTGAGATCTTCCCGGTTGATCCCCACAGCCGGAAGATGTGCCGGATACTCTGCAATGACCCCAACAGGAATATCCACAGCCATATCTCTGGAAGAACGAATAGAATCTTCAATTATTGTCTGGAGATCCATTCCAGCAGCTTCCTGCTTCAAGTGATTCCTCCCTTCACCAAAGATGCTCACTCTTAATAATGTAGCCTATCCTACCGTTTATTTACCTTTCCATCAACTTACAGATTGGACAACACAGGAATTGAGTATTAAAATTCAAAACATGGAAGCCTTTATTACTGCTGCAAAGATCAGTAAATATGCAACCTCGGAAAGCGGCGATACTCTTGAGATCGTGGAACGTCCCGGCGGCGGTATCTCAGCTGTTTTGGCTGACGGCCAACGATCCGGAAAATCTGCGAAAGCCATCTCAAACACTGTTGTGCGGAAAACCATCAGCCTGCTGGCAGAAGGTGTTCGCGATGGTGCTGCAGCCCGGGCTGCATCCGACTACCTGTATACATATCGAGCAGGGAAAGTCCTTTCAACTCTAAATATACTGTCGATAGACCTGCAATCCCAGAGTCTGGTTATCACAAGGAACAACCCGGAACCGGTCCTTCTGATCCGGGATGGTGTCATCCATCTGCTGGATGATGAATCCAGGTCAATCGGTACGGTCAGGGATATCCGTCCTTCCATAATAGAGGTCCCGCTTGAGCCCTGGTTAATCTCTGTCGCGTATACCGATGGGCTCGCCTATGCTGGTGACCGGAAGGGAAAACGGATGGATATTCCCGGTTTTATTCAAAGCAAACTCAATGAAGATCCGATGACCCCTGAAAAATGGGCTGATGACCTTCTTTCATGTGCCCTGAAACTGGATGATAACCGGCCGTGTGATGATATCAGTGTAGTTGTTGTCGCTATTATACCTAATAAACAGGATGACATCAGACGTGTACAAGCCAGAATGCCAATCTAGATTTACCTGCATGTGGAAAGAATAAATATTGAATTCAGATCAGGGTTCACCAGTTCTAATTATTGCAGGACCGTGCGGGTCCGGCAAAACCACACTCGTCAGGGATCTGGCGCGTTGTAGTATTAAAGCCCGCCAGGTCGCCCAGGAACACTCCTTTGTTCCTGATATGTGGCAAAAACTGGCGCAACCTGATATCCTGATATTCTTGGACGCTTCATTTGAAACCTGTAAATTCAGGAAGCAGTTCAACTGGACTGAAGAAGACTACAAGGAACAGAAACGCCGTCTGCAGCACGCATTGCAGCATAGTAACATCTATATCCAAACCGATGGGAAAAGCCCTCTGGAAGTCCTTGAAATGGTTCTGGAAGCCCTCGGGATTGGACACGCCTGACCAAGCAGAGTATAATTTGGCTCGTTCGTCCAGCCCTCCTGCTCTACAGGATATGGAGAGGCTGTTTTTTTACAATGAACAGGAGGATCTCTTCAAAATGAAATATCGTTATGTTCGTTATCTGATCCCGATCCTTGTCCTGTTTGGCCTGGCAGCTTGGTTTGCCTTGCCGGGGCATCCAGGAATTCATCTGGGATCATTCCAAAGAGATATTGATCTTGTACGCGGCCTGGATCTACAGGGCGGTTTGCGTGTCCTTCTTGAAGCCGATCTGCCGGAATCCGCGCAGATCGAGTCCGATCGTCTTCAATCAGCACGCGACATTGTAGAAAACCGCGTGAACGCACTCGGCGTATATGAGCCTCTGGTCCAGGTGGCTGGTGACCGGAGGATTCTTGTTGAGCTTCCAGGGGTTTCAGATACTGAAACCGCCATACAGGCTATCCAGGAAACCGCTCTTCTCGAATTCGTTGAGATCCCTGCAGAACAATACAGTCTGATATCAACCGGGATGGAAATCCAGACAGATTACGGACTTGATACGGAGGGAACAGGGGATACAGAAGAAACATCCTCCGACGGCGCCGCGATCTTCCATACTGTGATGACAGGAGCTGATCTGGCACAGGCTGCTGTATCCCAGGATATGACCGGCAACTATGTCGTTGCCATTCAGTTTACCGATGAAGGCGGCGAACTATTTGCCAACTACACCACAACCCATGTAAATGAGCTTCTCGGAATTGTACTGGACAAACAACTCATTTCGGCTCCTCAAATTTCCGAACCAATTACGGAAGGGTCAGCCTCAATTTCCGGCAATTTCACTTACGAATCAGCCAACACACTCGCCATTCAGCTTCGATTCGGTTCACTGCCTATCCCCTTGAAAGTAGTGGAGAGCAAGATTGTTGGCCCAACACTAGGAGAAGACTCCCTGCAGAAATCATTGACTGCCGGTGTAATAGGCCTGGCAGTTGTGATGCTCTTCATGGCACTCTACTACCGTCTTCCAGGCATCCTCGCTGATCTGGCGCTTCTGGGTTATACAGCAATTACATTTGCTCTTTACAAAATCATTCCAATTACATTGACACTTCCCGGCATTGCAGGTTTTGTGCTCTCTATCGGCGTGGCAGTCGATGCCAACGTCCTCATTTTTGAAAGAATGAAAGAAGAACTTCGCCTGGGGAAGACCCTGTACCAGGCTATCGATTTGGGATGGTCACGTGCATGGCCTTCAATCCGAGATTCCAATATCTCAACTTTAATAACCTGCCTTATCCTGTTCTGGTTCGGCAGCACCTTTGGTGCCAGTATTGTGAAGGGTTTCTCCCTTACACTGGCTCTCGGTGTTATTGTGAGTCTGTTTACAGCTATCACCGTAACCAGAACGTTTCTGCATGTAACCCTGGACCGGATTAAATTATCAGAACATTCCAACTGGTTTGGGGTATAGGAGTAGAATAAAGATGATCGATATAGTTAGTAAACGCTACTGGTTTTTTGGTTTTTCTTTTTTGATCATCATCCCCGGTTTGATTGCCTTCATGCTTTGGGGATTACCACTCGCCATTGACTTCACCGGCGGCAGCCTGCTGGAGATACAATTCTCCGAAGGCCGGCGCCCGTCACCAGCAGAGGTCGTTGGACTTTATGAAGAATTCGAAATTGGTGACCCCCTGGTGCAATCAGCTGGAACGGATGAAATATCTGCCCGAAGCAAGCCGATCGACGAAACCACAAAAAATCTTCTTGTTGCTGAAATGGAAGACAGGTTTAACAGTGAGGTCACTGTTCTCCGCTTTGAACTGGTTGGCCCCTCTGTCGGTGCTGAGGTAGCAGAAAGAGCTGCGTACGCAGTCGGTTTGGCGACGCTTGGAATTCTCGTGTACATCTCATTTGCATTCCGTGGAGTCCGCCACGCATTCCGGTATGGTGTGGCTGCCATTCTCGCAATGCTGCATGATGTTCTCGTTGTGGTAGGTATCGAAGCTATTCTTGGCCATTTTCTCGGCTGGGAGGTTGATTCTCTTTTCCTGACTGCTCTCCTTACCGTGATTGGCTTTTCAGTCCACGATTCCATCGTGGTTTTCGATCGAATACGGGAAAACCATCGTATTTTACGACGGCTGGACTATGAAACACTTGTGAACCATTCCATCGTCCAGACTCTGGATCGTTCTATCAACACTCAGCTAACTGTGATGCTCGCGCTCCTTTCAGTGCTCCTGTTTGGTGGTATCACAACTCGCCATTTTGTAACGATCCTCCTGATCGGAGTCTTCAGCGGCACATATTCCTCAATATTTAATGCAGCCCAGATACTCGTTGTCTGGGAAAATCAGGAATGGAAAACCTGGTTCAGGAAAAAAAGCAAACAAACAGCATAGCGGGATTCTTTAATCCGAAAAAAGGCCGGCGATGCCGGCCTTTTTTACTATCAGTGAAATATCGCTATTAGATACCTATATCTTATCCTCTTTCAGTTTCGCTTGAAGGGCTTCAATTCTGTCAACTTGCTGTGCCATTGAACGTATGATCTCATACTCCTGTTTGGTTGACTTCTGACTGATCAACCACGCAAGAGCCGTTTTCATATATTCGATCGGGCTCTCCATCTGCTTTGCGAACCGCCCGCCTTTATCAAGATCCTCTTCGAGTGCCAATAATGTGCACTCCTTTTCAGTTCCGATAGAAAAGGTATCAGAGCGGACCCAGACTGCCCCCATAGGCAGCTGCACGCGCCTCCCGTATCTGTCCCTGGAACCACTATAGGACCGGAAATCTTCAAGTGCCTGCTTCCGCCCTCCCCACCAGCCTTCGATCCATTTCTCAGAAGATTTGTTACCCAGGAGTAATTCTCCATGTGTATTTAACACCACAATTCCATCTGGATGATGATCCACAATCGTTATCAACTCTTCCCTCTGCAGAATCGCATAATCCATCTCGACAGTATTTGATTCATTTATTTCATCCGGATTTTCCACTCTCTCTTCCGCTTTTTCAACTGTCACCATAGTACGATATTCAAGTGCCCGGTTAACCATAAAATCAAAAACAGACAGATGATCAAAAGGTTTTGTCAGGTAGAAGTAAGCCCCCTTTTCCAACGCTTCCAATGCTTTTTCAATCGTTGCTCCGCCGGTAATGATGAGAACAACTGCGTTCTGATCTTTCTCAAGTGCCTTTTCCAGAATTTCCAGACCGGATCCCCCCGGCATATAGATATCCGTAATAATAAGGTCATATATGGAATTTCGGACCAGATCAAGGGCATAACTTCCATTTTCAGCGCGGTCTGCCTGATACCCCAGACGCCGAATCCGCCGCAGTAATAAATCCAGCAAAACACTATCATCATCGGCTACAAGTATTCTGGGCTGCATAATTTAACCTTTTCCTCGTCAAAACCAATCTGAACTGGATTCATGTATAAAGGCTTCCTAAAATTTGGACCACACAAACCACGGATGTATAAATTTTTTCCTGCCCTGTTTGAACTGGAATAGATATCCTGCCTATCCGGGGTTTACTTCCTGTTTACCCTGACCTCTGTATACATAATACATACAATAAAAAGAATTACCGGATTGGAACATCTTGTTCATCAGGCGAATACACTGGAAAAGCAAATGCAGCACGGGGACTCCCCTTTTCAGCATACCGCCAATACTGGCCGCCTAACCGGTCCACAATAATATGCGTCAGTTTTTGATCACAGATACTGTTATCCACTAAAGGTTTGTCTTTTTGTTGGGATCCTTCTATGAGATTCAACCAGATAAAGCCCTCAGCCTCCTCTGCCGTTATATATGTAGTCGTATCTCCTTCTTCATAGTTCCCATTTCGGGTGTGGAACGTATTTACTGCCTCCCAGATCAGGTTTGGTTCAGCCTTGATAGGTGAAGTGCTGTCGTGAATACTCCAATGTATAGAACGATTTTTTGTAAACTCCGGCATGCTGACAAACTCTTTCAACTCAAGTAATGGAGAGGCAGCCAGAACATCAGCCGGTATCTTTTCAGGTGAACAACGGTACAGTTCAATTGCAGATTTCAATTTATTTGTTGAGGTATCCAGTTTCTTCAGCAATGCTGCTGCAGCACCGAGACTCTGCTTTGCCTCGGAGGTTTGCATTCCTGATAATCTTGAAATCTCTGCAAGAATTCTGACAAGACCTCCCTGCTCTTCAATCATCTCATCACATTCAGCGCACAATTTTTCAGAGTATGCCTTGTTAACAGGAATATAATCACGGCTTCGAATTGTCATTACCCACCCATCCAGAACACCCGAAGAAGTACGCAGCGGACTCAGATCGATATGAAGCACTCCATGAGTCGGCATGTAAGCCGTCACCCGAGTAGACTCCTGTTTGAAGCATTTCTTCCATCCCCTGACAAGAGAAGCGATCTCCTCAGGAAGAATTTCCGTAATTTTCAGGTCAGCTTTTCTTTCCTTCAGATAGAAATCTGCCTTGTTATTGGCAATCTCCAGCTTTTCATTAGAATCCACAGCCAATACAGCATCTCGTGTTGCTGCAACTATCGCATGCACACGAGCCGCCTCTTGTGCACGATGATAATTCAAGGTTTCCCGTTCTGTACGAAGCTCTCGATAACGCAGTGCACGGTCAACAGCTAGAGAGAGTTCTGCCATAATTCCAAGTGGTTTTGTCAGAAAATCAAATGCCCCATCTTCCCTTAAAGCAGAAACAGCAGCCTCCAGCGAACCACTCGCCGTTATTACGATAACCTCCAGGTCAGAATCGAATTTTTTCGCAAAACGCAGCAGCTCCAGCCCACTGACCCCAGGCATCATCATATCGGTAACAAGGACATCATAAGGCCCGTGTGAGCGCAGGAGTTGTACAGCTTCATGCCCATCCTGTGCCCCCTCGACTTTGAAGCCTTTTTTCCGGAGATGCGAAATCATCAAATTACGAAAAGCTTCATCATCATCAACAACAAGAATCCTGTTATCAGACATTGCTCCCCTCCTTGCAGCTATTCGGCAGCGTTATTACAAACCTCGTCCCTTTTCCCGGTTCACTCTGCACATCGATACTCCCTCCGTGTCTGGAGATAATTCCATAACTTACTGAAAGCCCGAGACCGGTTCCATCCCCTTCCTTCTTTGTTGTGAAGAAAGGATCAAAAACTCGCCTGAGGTTTTCCGGAGGAATTCCAACACCTGTATCCTGGACAAAGATACGAGTTTGTTTTTCACCCGGCCGGACAGAAAGCAGAAGTTTTCCACCATCAGGCATCGCTTGAATCGCATTTTGAATTAAATTTATCAAGACTTGTTCAATCTGCTGAGCGTCATACTCTAGAAGAACCTGTTTCCGGGGCAGATCAGTCATAACCTGCACCCTGCCCTTTCTAACAAGGAAATCTGTCAATCTTAATGCTGTTTTGACAGTATCCACAATATTCTGGCGCTGCATAGTTGGTTTCGACTGCCTCGCAAAGGTAAGCAGATCGGATACTATCCGCGTCGCCCTTGTTGCACTTTCACGTATGGTTTTTAATGTCTTTTTACCATCCGTGTTTTGCTCGAAATCCTCACCCATCTCTTCTGCGAGGCCTTTTATTACAGCCAGAGGATTTTTCACATCGTGGACAATTCCTGCTGTAAGCTGGCCTACTGCCGCGAGTTTTTCTGATTGGATTAATTGCTGTTGGGTTGACTGCAATCGATCGTTAATCCGGTTCAATTCTTCATTACGCTCAATTGTCTCAGCATAAAGGCGAGCTGCCTGTGCGGTCCTCCTGCGAAGGCGAAATGTCATTAAATCGATAACTGCTGCCAGCTGACCAACCTCATCCTTCCTTTTCAACCCGGACCGCTGCTCAAGATCACCCTCAGCAATTGCATGTGCCACAGCCTGGAGGTGCATTATGGGAGAGGCAATGCTGCGGGAAAGAATGTACCCAATGACAATCACACCAATCGTTACTGCAGAAAATATAATCGTAAATATGTGTCTGCTGGTTATTTCCGTATCGATTAGATATTCACTGCACAGTGCAATACCCTTATATCCCGCAAACTCTTCACGAACAAGGAGAGGAGAATAGGCAGCAAGATACTGCCGATGATTGATTTCCAATGCAGCAATAGGATTGTCCTCTATATCATGCAGCTGATCCTCACTAAGCTGTAAACTGGACAAGCCCTCCTCAACCTCATTGAAAGTCGTCGTGAGAATCTTGCCTTCCTCATCAAGAAGAATAATATCTGCAAGAATTTGCTGTTTTAAATCACTGACCATTGAGTATGCCCGTGTGCCTACCAACAAGACACCTGCAAGCTGATCGGTGTCATCCTTAACCGGTGCGCTTGTAAAAAGATAGGTTCCAGCCTGGGTATCTATGAAGTCAGTGAATTTATCTCCCAATCGATCCTGTTCACCTTGCAGCACGGTATTGACTATCTGAACAGTGGAAAAATCTTCTCCCGCATATAAGATGGTCTGACCAGTTTCAGGATCCTGGACCATGGTAAGAAGAGATGTGCCATTCAAATCGAGGACGCTAACTGCCTGCATTCCGTTATTCAGGGCAAGCGGCCAGAGTAAATCCTGCAGTGCTTGTTCATCACCATTGAGTATTGCCTCTGATACTCCGCTTGTGTACGTCATCAGTCGCAAATCAGCAAGATGGCCACGCTCCGCCCGGAGTATTCCATCCGCCGCGACTCGACTGGCTTCATACAGCTGGTTCAAGAAACGTTCACGTGCTGAGGAACTGACCAGACGTGTAACCACATACGTCCCGATCATCGCGGTAAACAGGGTCAGAATCACATAAGGAACAATGAGTTTGACCTTGAGGCTGTAGAGATGTCTGAAAAAACCGGATTCTTTCTTGTACCTGGAATTCCGGGAGTTTCCCGGATACCGTGACCCAACATGATTGATTGGTCCATTCGATCTGGAAGAAGAATGGATATTGTATCTTTGAGGATCTATTGAATCTGGACCGATCCTGTTGTCCGGCTCCTGTCGTACGACCATGAGCCCCCTTCCTCCGTCCGGCGCGGGATTATCACTTTACACCTTCACGGAATTCCCTTTGATATCTGAACCTGTCGCATGCTTTTTCGTCCTGCCAGCTTTTGCCCGATACAATCCTTCATCGGCAGCTTTCAGGAAAGTTTCTATTGTGTTTTTTGACTGATCCCAGACAGCACTGCCAAAACTGATTTGAACACATCCAACATCCTGGAATGGCCTTGAAAGAACTGCTGTGATCCTTTTTGCAGCTTCCATCGCTATTTCCGAATCAGCCTCAGGCATGATTACTACAAACTCATCTCCACCAAACCTTGCGGCATAGTCCACCTTTCGTATAGCTGTCCTTATTGCTTTGGCAACATGGATAAGAACCTGATCACCAACCATATGCCCAAATCTGTCATTGACATCCTTGAAATAATCAAGATCCAGCATTAATACAGCCAGCTTCCGGTTATATCGGGATGCTCTTTCCATTTCCTTCTGCAGCAATCTGCACATTTCGAAACGATTCAATAAACCTGTAAGTGGATCCAGCTTCGCAAGGCGCTGATTCTCTTTAAAAAGGCGTTTATTCTCCAGGATCAAGGAACGCCTTTCCAGGGCCCGCAACACTGCAATATCAAATGCAGCTGCAGGTTCCAAAGGTTTTGTCAGATACTCAAATACACCCGCACGAAGTGAATCAATAGCATTCTCCAGAGATGCCGATCCAGTCAATACAATCGCATGAATATCAGGATCCTTCTCTCTTGCTGCGGCCAGGATATCAAGGCCAGTACCATCCGGCATGTACATATCCACAGCCAACAGATCGAAGGATTGGCATTCCATTACCGATACCGCTTCCCGGACATCGGAAACAAATACAGTATGGCAACCCAACTTCTCAGCCCTGCGAACCAGCATCTGGCCAAACTCAATCGAATCATCTGCAATCAGAAGGCTGCTTTTTGCGGATCCAGCCATTGAATCAGATAACCTCATGCAAATAAACCTCCCCAATTTCGAAGCATGTATTACCCCGGAATCTGAATACCTGCGGAATAACCCAAAGATACCCCTTGCTAATAAACATAATACCGGAAAATACTTTACATAGAGCTTACAGGTACCCCCACAGCAGCACCATTCTATAGCAAAAAACAGGGTCGAGCCAATGCTCGACCCTGTTTGATATGTCAGGAAGGATGATTCTCAGTCTCCCGGCCCACCAACGGTTGCAGTTGGAGCGGTTGTACTCGTCGGCGCTGGTGTAGGCGTCCTGGTATCGGGTACCGCCGTAGGCGGAGCAGGTGTATTCGTCGGAAGGATCTCGAGGTGGTATGATGCATCAACGTTGCAGGAACCCCATCCCGGGAATTCGATATTCAGGCTTGCTGAGAAAGTGCCATCAAAGGGAGAAGGCACATTGGCAAAATCAGCCTCCCAGAGACGCTCCGAGTTGGCAGGAACAGTGACCCATGTGCCGGAAGTATTTACCGGTGAACCTGTTGATGAATTGCTGTAATACACCCCGCCGTTATATCTGAAGAAACTGAAGAACATCGAAGGTCCGTAACTTGATGCAGGCCAGAACAGCGTTGTTGAAGTAATGTAGCCCGGTTGAGGATTCATGTTCCGGATATCGAATTCAAAATCATCACCATTGAACGTGACACCATTAACTGTCAGATCGTCGCAATCCGGAGTCACCGTCCGTGTAGGTGTGAGCGTCCTTGTCGGTGTACGTGTAATGGTTGATGTACGCGTAATCGTAGGTGTACGTGTAATGGTAGGTGTCCGTGTAATGGTTGGAGTCCGTGTAATGGTAGGTGTTCTGGATGGTGTTGCCGATGGTTCTGGTGATATTTCCAGATCGGCATCCACCGAGCAGGTACCCCAATCCGGATATTCGAATGTCAGAAATACGTGATAATAACCATAATGGTCTGTAGTACTATCGATATCCGTTTCCCATGTCCGGGTTCGATTTGCACTCGATTCTACATATGAGGATTTATAGTTTGTGGGGGAGGAGTAATGATTCTCGTTGTCGTAGGTTGATCCATTATATTCCGCATAGTCGAGATATGGATTGCTGGTTTTATCATCCGGCCAGATCATACTGCTGGATACAAGGTAAGCATTCATCGGATTGTTGTTCGTTACATTTACATCAAGGAAGTAATACCCATAATTTCCCCAATAGAGATTCCCGATTGTGAGCAGATCGCAGTCAGGTGTTGGTGATATCGTAGCAGTAGGTGCCACTCTTGTTGCCACCACATCCACCGGACAGATCTCATCAAACATCAGGTGTACGCTGAATGTCCCATCCAGTCCCTGCCCGCCTGGAATGCCGTTGAAATCAGTATGCCACCAATAGTTTGCACCAGCGCTTAATAGTCGAGGTGGAGAAGGATCTGCACTTGTGGGTGAATTGTAATCATCTCCTGTGTAGTAGGCTTGATCCCAATCCTCATTAAATCTCATTATATTGACGTACTGGGACGGATCATAGGCATCCGTCCATTCCATAGAGGAACTTGTGAGGAATGCATCGCGTGGATTCTCATTCCGTACCCTGACATAAAAATCGTCGTATCCCCAATCCGCCAGATTGAGATCTGAGCTATATATCAGGCTGCAGTCAAGTGTTATTGTTGGCGTGAATGTAGGTGTTGGTGTAGGCGTATCTGTTGGCGTAGAAGTATTCGTTGGTGTTTCCGTTGCGGTTGGAGCAGGCGGCGCTGTAGGAGGAAGCGTCGGAAGACCATGAGCCAGTGAAACCACTCTTGATGTTCGGAACTGTTCAATGATCGCTTCACGACGCGCATGCAGGTGGATCGTTGGAACCAGATTATTGAAGACCGGTATGATCACCGGGTGGTTAAAATCGACAACAACATTAATCCGGTCACCTGGCTCTCCAGCCGTATTATCTGGCTGGCAATCATAACTGTCCAGTTCAATACTCGGATTAGGGTCTTGCAATTCATCCGGAGTACAGACGGATGTTTTGAAATATCCGGGTTGATCCCAGGCGGCTGATGTACTTCGAAGAATCGTTATAGAACCATCCCAGGCAGATTCCTGAATCGAAGCAACCCGGGCGTCGTCAATCTGCGCATCATTGTCTTCATCGCAATCTGTTCCAAATAGCGCGATGCATTGATCGTTGTCATATTCGCCAGTTACTGCATACCGAACACCGGTACGGGCACCATTCTCCACTGCCAGCCAGGCATGAAAAAGGCGCGCTACCTCGATAAATGTAAAAATCGTTGTCAATAAAACCGGTAATACTATTGCGAATTCTACCAGCGTTTGCCCCCTGCCTCGTGCCCGGTGTTTCCGGAATAGATTCATATGGGTACCCTCCACCGCCGTAGGCTGCAAACCTACTGTTCCAATTTGAGTCTATAGCTAATCACTACAGCCTACCTTACAATCACCTTACAAAGGAGTTTAAACCAATAGTACTATAGTACCCCAAGTGGTGAAATGGCATATTTCTTCCCTATTGTACAGGAATTTTCAGCTTCACGCATCCCTGCTGGATTTATTTCTTCCTGTTCAAAGCTCAATAGAACAAAAACTACCCTCTCTCAAGACGATACCCAAAACCCCGAACGGTTATCAGGAATTCCGGTGAAGAAGGTTCTTTTTCAATCTTTTGCCGGAGAAGCCATATATACCGGCGAAGTGCTGTACGCCGCGAGGAGGAGTATTCACCCCACACAGTTTCATGCAGTTCTTTCCGCGCGATAGTTTCACCTGCACGTTGTGCAAGTGTCACGAGCAATCGATACTCTGTCGGTGTTAATTCCACAGACTTACCTTCCAGCTCCACTTCTTTCTTTTTTAAATCGATCTTCAGGGAGCCGACATTGACCTCCTGCGCCTCCCCCGAAGGTTTTGCCCGATGAAGAACAGCCTGGGCTCTTGCTGCAAGCTCAGCCATGCTGAAGGGCTTCGTCACATAATCATCCACACCCAGTCGGAATCCACGCAGCTTTTCAGCCTCCCCCGACTTCGCACTGAGGAGAATGATCGGCGTCTCTGCAAGCTCCCGGATCCGGGCACAAACCTCCCATCCATCCATACCCGGCATCATAAGATCAAGAATAACCAGATCCGGCTGCTGCTCATAAAAAATTTTCAAAGCAGCCCGACCGCGATCTGCACTGAAAACCTCATAACCCTCTTCCCTGAAAAACTTCTCCAGGAAGATCAGAAGGGTTTGATCGTCATCAATCAGTAGAATTTTAATTTTCCCCATATTTGTCATGACAAAATTCTTTCATCCTGGTTCTCATTATTTCATCTGGTTCCTACAGTGTACTACTATCTGTATTAACTGCAGGCAGCCAGCACTTTATGCAAGTGCCACTGGTCTCTGCATCAGATATCCTGATCCATCCATCCATGGCTTCCAGAAAACGTTTGGCAATAGAAAGCCCAAGGCCGTAGCCATAGGTTTCACGATCATCACTGCTGTCAAGACGGTGGAACAGCTCAAATACCCTGTCTCGCTCTTTGTCAGGAATTCCTGGCCCTTCGTCACACAAACACAGCAGCACACCGGAATCCTCCATTTCAACTTTCAATCTGACTGCCCCCTCCGGTGCATACTTCACAACATTATCAATCAAATGATAAAGCACACTGAATAACGCTCTGCTCTCCGCTAGAACCTGCGGTATAGATTCCGGAATGGATATCTCCAGACGCGTATCGAGATTTGTCTTCCGGAACTGGTCAACGACAGAACGTATCATCTCGTAAAGATCTATCGGAGCAGATTCAAAGTGGACTTTCCCGGCTTCCAGCGCTGAAATATCAAGGATTGTTTCAATAAAGACTTCCAGCCGCCGTGTTTCCCGCTGTACGAGAGAGAGTGTTTCGGAAGGCTCAACGCCGCTGGATTTTAATTCCCTTGCAGCCAGCTCTACCCCGGTCTCAATAATTGTCAGGGGAGCGCGGAGTTCATGAGAAACTAGCGTTACGAACTCACTCTTTAACCTGTCCAGCTCCTTTAACTCCTCGTTGAGCTCTCCAAGCCGCTGGACTGATCGCTGCAATTCTAAAGTCCGGGCTTCAACTTTCTGCTCCAGTTCGATGTTCAAATTCTCCAACTGTGCTTTTGCAGAATCCACCTCATTTAATGCATGCTGCAGGGCTTTCTCCCGCTGTAAAATTTCACTCAGATCATACGCACTTCCAGCCAGAAGTGAGACTTTTCGGCTTTCGTCAAGTATAGGTTGTAGACTCAAGCTGAAGTTATTCCCGTCTCCAGCTGATGAGACAACTCCGGACCACCCCCCTTCCCCTGCTTGGACAAAAATATCTTCAAATAGAACTTCCGCTGAGAATATTTCATCGATTTTTGTAATCGTTTGGGGATGGCTGATCGACGCCGCCAGTTTTTTCATGGAAGGGTTCAATAATCGAAGGGAACCATCTGGAGTACAGATAAAAGCAGGACTTGAAACAGTATCCACGAGTGTCTTGAACTGCCTTACCTCATATTGTCCAGCTATCACTCCTTGACGAGCTATTAAAGCGATACTGACCGCTATAATAAATCCCAGCCCTATCCAGTCAGGCGTATCCGTAATATACCAATGTATCAGAATATATCCGGTGGTGAGATAGGCAAGGACGATTGGCATCCAGAATTCAACTCTACGCTGCATCACGTTAGAGAGTCCCCTTGAAGCCTTCTCTTCCTTCGAATTTTTTACCAGGTTGATTCCCAGAAGGAAAACAAGATTGGCAATCAGCCAGCTTCCGGAAACAAAATCCAGGCTGAGGTATTCATAAAGAAGAGAGAAAAGTACAGTCAAGTCACCCAGCAAGAAGATAATAAAAGCAGCGGAAAATAGCAGGTAAGTGTTCGAAGGGTATCTTGAAGAATTTATCAAAGCAAAGATACGAAAGAAGAACACTATGAGCACCAGGTCCAGCAGGACAATGGCGCTTTCCCACAGAAATGGAATTGGAAGGAATAGGCTGATTTTTAAAACCGGCTGAATCCAGATAGCCCAGAACAACCCTGTAATTGTAAGAAAAAGGGTCAGAAGATCAAAGATAGTCCGAAGCCGGCTGTACCTCTCGGAAGGAACCAGTGGAAAAACAGAAACTCCCAGAAGAAAAGCCAGATGTCCAGCAAATCGGATCCAATGCCATAAAGAGGGGGCTGATGGAACCGCTTTTTCACTGAACCATACCAGGGAGAGAATCACATCTGCGATAACCCATAAAAAAGCTGCAGCACTGATCACCTGCCATGTCCGCACAAAATGTGGATCTTTTCTTCTGGCCTCCTTCCAAAATTCAATTGCAGTAATGGCCTGGAACAAAACGAGGAGCATCATACCTGCTGAGACGCGCAAGTGCGATTGACTTCCAATCAGTACCCAGAATACATACCCTATACCCGCAACCATCAGAATAGAAATGCGGGGATGAGATCGTATGGTTTCTGCAGCTCTAAATACCTGGTTTTTCATCCCTGTCATTGTACGATGGGGATACACATGCCGCAAGAAATGTAGTCATGCTGCAAGATGTTTACTTACAACAAGTTATCAGATCATATCAATCACCTGGATCTGGCAGGTCAGTATCTGTTGGATGCGGGGTGGGCGTATCCGGTGTGGGGGTTACAGGTATTGGTGTGTCTGTTTCCGTCGGGTCGGGTTCATCTGTATCTTCTGGATCATCCGGATCACCGGTTGGTGTTTCGGTGTATTCTTCTGGCTCCTCAACATCGACAGCGGGAAAATACGAACAGGTCAATCCATTGGAAAATTCAAACCTGATTTCCGCATCAAAAGTCCCATAAATGGGTTTAACTCCGGTAAATTCTGCTCCCCATTCGGCCTCGTCAGTTCCCGGCCATGATATCCCGTTTCCATACACCTGGCCCCACTCCAGCGTGTCATTGTAATAAAGCGTGTTATGCCAGTAAGAGACCGTACCGTGTGACTCGAAAGGAAAATTCAAGTACACTACATGAAGCTTGGAGGACATGGGACTCGATTTCGTTACCCTTGTATAGGTCAATTGCGGGTCAAATTCATTATCATTTCGAAAGCTTGCGCTCAGACAGCTGCTGTTAAATTCATAATTGAGCATGACGAGTTTGCTGCATTCCGGTTCGATAACTGGCTCTGTCTCCACGGGATCGGGTTCTTCCGTTTTGAATACAGGCGGCAAACTGATATCCCTGCTTGTCCGAAAGTCCTCTACTATTGCCTCCCGACGAGTATGAATGTGGACCATTGGCCAGATATTAGCCAGACCAGGGATAACCAGAGGATGGTTATAATCAACAGTAACTGATACAAGATCTCCTGGATCTCCTGGGTCATCACCTCCCTCACAGGAAGCGGATGAAAAAGGGTCTGTTGGATCAGGGGCTATAAAGCGGCTGGGCTCAACCGATACACAAACTGTAGTCTTGAAATACCCGGGATCATGGTCCCCCGCAAGATCATCACGCAGGATCGTATTCGACGTATCATAAGTTACAGCTTTGATGGAAGCCACGCGTGCAGTTTCCTCCTGCGCTTCAGTTACACACTCATGATCTGGTTCTGGACAGTAATCTGAATCATACTCTCCGGTTACTGCATAGCGGATTCCCTGGCGGACCCCGTTCTCAACTGCGAGATACGCATGAAACACCCTGGTCATTTCAATCAGAATAAAAAGCACAAATAAAAGGAGCGGCAAAACCAGTGCAAATTCAATTAAAGCCTGACCGATACGATTCAGTATCAGTTGTTTATATTCCCTGTTCTTAATATCAATTTCAATCATGTCACTTTCCTTCCTGCTAACTTCAGGATTTCGCTCAGGCCGAAAACCTCAATGAACTATGCGTGTGAAAATCCTCTGGGCAATTGCTTCAAAAATTGAAGAGACATCAGCTCCACTGGCTGCATAATAGTAATTCCCGCAGTCGGTTCCAGATACATATCCAGCACATTCATCGGTTCTGGGGTTGCCGTCATACCCTACATTTGCCATATATCGAAGAAGCCGCTCTCCAAGATCCTCATCCAGCGGCATCGTATAAGGAACGGTCTCTTTTCCACTTCGGGCGTTTATCATCCGGTCTCCCAATCCGACACTGAAGATAATTGCGCCCAACCCCTCACGCTCACCGAGGCAGTAATTAACTGCAGCTGATCCTGCGGGCGGACAGGCAAGCCAATCCGCCATATCTCTTGCAAAGTCCTCTGCGTCGTAATCCGTTTCCCCGAACTGATGGCGAGTAGCTGCCTGCCCGTCCGTACAGAATGGCCCGGACTCATTCGTCCCGGCAATATACTGGGCAGATTCGGGGCAGATCCATTGATTTAGAGTGCCTGTGGTCGGTGGAATTGTCAGGCTGGCTGTGTCAACCGCATTGGCCGTATTGGCAATACCATCCGATAGAAAGATCACCACCCATACCGCTTCCTCCCGGCCATTGTCTCGGAGCTGGTTGCCGGCATTCTGGAGACCATCGCCTGAATTTGTAGAAAGGCATCCAGTGGGATTGTTATTTAAATCCATATCCGGACCCCAATCAGGACAATTCTGGTCCAACCATGGGGCTATTAAACCTGATTGACGAGGCTTGTTAAAAATCTGAAGTCCGTCAATCACGGCCTCAACATCGGAACGTGAAGAAGTTAAACCCTGCTGGACATTTCCCACACGATCAAATGTAACAACGGCGACCCGATCATACGGAAAGTACACAAAATCCAGCAGTTGTTCCGCTGCTGCTCGCACATCTTCAAATGGATAACAGGCATGGGCAGGATTACAGATAGTTGCATCGCGGTACGTATCATCCGGTGGGCCGCTTGCAGGGATGGATCCACATCCGTCATCGATCACGCCGTCGCCATCATCATCATCACCATCACAACCCACATCAAATGCCATGGATTCAGAGGTGTCGATAACAAGGACAAGATCAATAGAGGCAGCCTCCCCAATCGCCTCCGCATGTATGGTGTGTTTTCGAATACCGATGATAGGCAGAAAGACGAAGCGCACCTCATGCTCAGCAGTTACCCGCACAAATTTTCTGGGTACAGTACCCGGGCAGAAATCAGGAAGAGGGATATCATCGCAGGTTTCTACTCCAACTGAAGTGCTTCCGCTCTGGACATCCGCCTCAGGCATATTAACTGCTATCAGCTCACGCGCTGAGGATTCAATATCCTCCCTGGTCTGGCCTAACCTGAACTCATTCGCTGCGGATAATGCTGCTGTATCAACCGCCCTTCGCAAATGGGCGTGTTGGGCGAAAAGAATTCCGCCATCAACCACAAGACCAACCAGAGCGACCAACGCAATAAAACCTCCGGCAATAATAATCATCGCCTGGCCGTGCTCAGGTACGTGTGAATCTCGTTGTCTGGATTGAAAAATATTCGTCAGCATATGCTTCTCCCCCATCCCCCGAATTGCTGGTTTTATACTAGTCTGACTCTACTTCCTGTGGATGAACCTGTATGCTCCCCTGCATGCCAGGTTTCTGAGCAGAGCATTCTTCTTTTCTACATCGTATCGTTCTCACACATTACAATTCCCTCATTCCACATCGGAACACTAATCCACAGGTTTCGCCGCCGGAATTGGTGCGAAGGTATATGCATGCAGGAGAATTGGATCGTCTACAAATGCCGTGATCCAGGGTAAAGCGAGCAGCATATCGTATTCATAGTAAATCTCAACGAGAACCAAACCGGTATCAGGGGGAATATCTCCCATTCTGTTGATTCTCTGCTGCAAGTCTTCCTCTCCTATGCTGCTTGGAAAATTCCCATACAGCCGCCATCCCTGTTCACCGCCATTCGGGATATCTGCACCAAGACGGGGATCGATAAACTCTGGCGGTATACGCTCGGAAACGACCAGACCGTTCTCGACCTGAAAGATACTTATCACCAAATCATCTGAGTACTGGTTCAATTCCACCTGTTGAGCCATTGTTAACGTATAATTCGTCAGCTCTGCAGCATCAAGATAGAACGATTCGCTGTACAGTGGATCCGGTGCAGACGGGTCTGCAGGAAACGGATTGTCATCGGAAGTATATCGAGCCACTTCACGTGCTGCATCCACAATATCGAGATACATATTCAGAGCAAATCCGAATTCCACCAGGCCTGAAAAAAGAAGCAAAAGTACCGGGAGCAAAACAGCGAACTCGACAAAGCTCTGCCCTGCCCTGCTTCCTGGATATTGTCTTCTGGAATCGAAATGAAAAAATATTGTCTCAACCATGTGCCCCCTGTCTGTGCTTATCATTTTTACCACCCTTGAGCCCTTCGCGGGCTCTGCCTTAATATATCAAGTTTTTACGGAGTCCCTCTCAGTACTTATGACCTATCAGACATATCTGTATCTTTCTCCCCTCACCTCCTTGTGCAGCCGCCGGATAAAATGTTCCGCATTCGTTCATTACAACCTGGACATCTGAGAACGAACCATACTCCTTCATCCTCCATGGAATCACAACAGACCGCTGCTGCGCTGCCCTTTCAGGGTCGAGCAGCAGCGGTATTACGCGCGCATGTATGAAGTTCGAATTGTTCGCCATGATCCCCCCCGGGAAATGGCATCATCCCCCAACAAACCGGTCAGTGTGTCAACCGGGTGAAAATTCGCGAGGCAATCGCCTCAAAAATTGGCGCAACATCTGCACCTGTAGCAGCATAGAAATAGTTGCCGCAGCTTAAACCACTGGCAACGCTGTCGCACGGATCATTGGCTGGATCTCCATCAAATCCGACATTAGCAATATAACGCAAAAGCTGCTCCCCCAGATCTGGATCAAGGGCAGGAACATGGTGACTTACAGAATACGAAGTCATACGATCACCCAATCCGACTGCGAAAACCACAGCACCCTGTCCAGGAGTTGCGCAATACTGAACCGGCGCATCGGCATCAAGACAGCCAACAAAATCGGCCCTGTCCCTGGCATAGTCATCAGCATCATAATCAGCTGAGGCAGTGGTATGCCGTGTCGAAGCAACGCCATCGTTGCAGTAAGGGCCTTCAGGGTTGTCTGCTGTTCGCCATGTGGCTGCAGGACAGACCCAGTCTTCAGGGAGAGAAGGCGGCGAAGTGCTATTGCCTGCATTTGCTACCCCGTCCGAAAGGAATATAACTATCCAAACCGCTTCGTCACGGCCATTGTAACCAAACTCGTTGCCGGCAATCAGCAACCCACCTGCAGAGTTTGTGGACATACAGCCGCGCGGGTCACCAGTAGATGCCCAATCCGTACAGAATGTTGCAGGGTCAGGGTCCGGAATGATCTCCATATCATCCAATTCATCGATAACACACTGCTTCTGTGCATCTGAGTCACCGTAAAAGGTTTGACTACAATAGGTAAGATCCAGCTGCAGTGCTGCTACCTGGTCGAAGGTAACCAACGCTACCCGATCGTATGGAAAATAAACATTATCCATCAGATCGATTGCAGCCTGGCGAACCTCCTCAAAGGGGTGGCATTCTCCAGCAAGGACACACTCTTCCTGGTCACGGTAGAAATCGTCCGGATTTGGGCCAACCTGGCCCGGCCCACTTGCACAACCGTCATCTGCGACGCCATCTCCATCATCATCATCGCCGTCCCCACAAAACGCATCATACGACATAGAGGGAGAAGTATCGATCACAAGGATGAGATCCAGAGATGCTGCTTCCGATACGGCATCTGCAGTGATCGTGTAGTTTTCAATACCAACAATCGGCATAAACGCAAAGTCCACCTGGGTCCTTGCCACTACTCTTACCAGTTTACGCGGTGGATCTCCTGAAGGAGGGCAGAGAGTATAGTCCGATGCACAGGTAAATATTTCCACCTCAGTTGTACCGGTATCAAGATCTACATGGGGCATATTCAGGACAATCAACTCTTTCGCTGAATTCTCAATATCCGTCAGATCCTGTCCTTCACGGAACTGGTTCGCAGCCGAAAGCGCTGCCGTATCAACCGCCCGGCGCAGATGTCCCATATGACTGAAAAGGATACCGGCATCGATCGTTAATCCAATAAATGCCGCCAGCATGACGAAGCCGCCGGCAATGAGAATCATCGCCTGGCCGCGTTCATAAATCTTTTCACGTTTCCGGAATAACTTCAGTGGTTTTTTCATGGGGCAGGCTCCGAAGCCGCATTCGGTGCAAACGTAAATGCATGAAGCGGGATAGGGTCAGGCACAAACACGGTTATCCATGGCAATCCGAGTATCATATTGTAATCATAGTAGATTTCTATGAGTACCAATCCAGTGTTGGGAGGAACGTCTGTAAGACGATCAATACGTGTTTCTACATCTGCCTGGGTTAACCCTGATTCATCATTGCAATACATTCTCCAGCCCAGTTCACCACCCTGGGATGCACCAAAACAGTTTCCATCAGTTCTCATATCTGTAAGAGCTAATGGAAATCGACTGATTACATTCTGATCCTTTACCTGGAAAACGCTTACAACCAGATCATCCTCGTCGGGATCCAGTGTGATTTGACCGGCCTGAGCCAGAGTAAAGTTTGTCATAGTTTGTGCATTTAGATAGAAAACCTGATTGTAATCCGTCCATGTACCATCCGGAAGATGGATAGGGTCGTCATCAGACGAAAACCGCGCAACCTCCCGGGCAGTATCCACAATGTCCAGATAACTGTTGATCGCAAATCCAAATTCCACCAGTCCGGAAAGCATCATCAGCAGCAGGGGAAGCAGCAAAGCAAATTCGACCATGCTCTGTCCCAGCCTCTTCTTTGACTGATGGAATTTCAGATTGGAAAACAACAAACGTAATCGCTCCATATAAACCCTCATCAACGGCCGCCCCTCCAACGCGCCAGCTGCATTCCCCCGTTCCCAACCAGACAACAGCAGGGAAATCATCCCCACACTTTCCAGTATAGACTAACCTTCCAGGTTTTTTAGATAAATACCATGTAAAGCGGAAAATTAACGCCAGCTGGATACTATTTTGTAACCGAATATTAACATTTACTTTCCCGCTTTGGCTTTTCTACAAGCCGGGAAATATCCAGCGAAGATAAACAAACAATGCACCGAGTATAAGGAAAGGGCCATAGGGAATCGGCATAAAAGCACTGTACTGTTTTCGAAACATCATTATAAGTAGATATCCAAGGCTGAAAACACCAGCAGCCATGATGCCAAAGAAAACTGCAACAACCACTCCCGGAAACCCCACAATCAGACCGATGACACCGGAAAGCGTAACATCACCAAACCCGAATGCCACTTCATCAACTTCGGTCCCGCGCTTTTTAGCCATTACCCGGGAGAAAACCACCCCCAATAAATACAACAGATACACAATGCCAAATCCGACTACACCCCCCAGAAGTGTCGAAAGCGTTCCCCTATCAGGGTCAATCCACCCTGCAGAACCCAGCACAGCCATAAGAACAGCAGAAGTACCAGTTACCATATGCAGGATCAAGCGATGTTCCATATCGATAATGGTAATCAGCAGAAAGATAGAAAAAATCAGATATGCAGTAAGGAATGTTTGTACATCCGGGCTGAAGTAATAAGCAGCCGCAGCCCCTATCGCACTGGCCAGCTCAACGATTACAGGGCGTCCTCCCCGACTTTCACCACAGTATCCACAATTGGATTTACCCAGGATCGTGGTTGATAATCCAGACCATTCAGGGAGAGGCCGTGGAGCGCTGCAGGAAAGACAATACGGACGAACAATTCTGCGGTCTACAGGCAGGTGATCAGCCAGTATATTGATCGTTATCCCAATAAGGATTCCCAAAAGCGATATCAGTACAGTCATGACCGCATTATACATGGCTACAGAAAAAACACATAGATAAACTAAATCGACCGGATTATGAGAAAAAAACAGTGTGAGGCGTTTTTTTTACCAGCTTGAACACACAAGTTTTCTCTAAACTCTATACCTTCTGGTAATCACTACGGACTATGGCAAAAAATTGACGTTGGTCCAACTCTCGACAGGGTCTTGTTCGAATGCTAGAATGCGGGCATGGAGCTTGAACGACCTCGCCCCGACCGTGATCAACTCAGCAGCATGACTGCATTGGTGCTTATCACTCTCAGCCTTGTGCGCCTCGTATCACTGCCGGAATTTTCATTCAGTTTTTCCACATTAGGCTTGTTGATCGAATTCAAACTCAACACCAGGCTGATGTTTCTCTTCCTTGCTGCTGCCATGACAACAACTGGAGCAGACTGGCTTGTCAGGTCACATCCACATTTTTTACCCTCCAATCAAACCTTCCCACACTGGATCGTTCCAATGCTCGCAGCATATGCCGGCGGTGCGCTTGTTACACAACTGCCATCAGGAGTTCCATTGTGGCTTGGATTGGGCCTGATAGCCTTGCTTTTGATCAGCGTTCTTATCGCAGAATTTATCGTTGTTTCCCCGCGGGATGATCGATACGCAACAGCTACAATCAGTATCTTTGCGCTGGCATTTCTCCTTCTCACTGGCGGCTATTATGTACTGCGCTCTGCAGACATCCGGATATTATTCAGTTTCCCAATCATCTTTATCATGACCACAGCGGTGTCCTGGAGATTGCTTCTCCTGCGGTCACCTGAACTTGACATTCTGCCACATGCAATAAGTATCGGCCTTGTCATCGCAGAAATCCACGCGGGGCTGCATTATTTCCCCACCCCCCCACTCCAGGAGGCCTTGATCCTGTTTATTTTGTCCTATGCGGCCAATGGATTAATGACTTTGCATCTCGAGGGGCGAATCACCAATCGGTCTCTGCGGGAATACGGCCTGATCAGTCTTGCTGCATTGCTTCTTGTTGTTTTTTTTCTTTAGCATAAGAAGCAGGATTATTACTTTAAGCCAAGAAAAACCGGAGGCTGTTTTAAAGGCAGCCTCCGGCAAGTTTCAAAAGAAATTATTCTGATTTTTACTTCAGGCGTCGTATCCAGGACCGTTTGTGAAGAAATCAATATTGGCCTGAATATCTTCTGTAAGATCAAGCTCCTCACCAGCCTCCAGTTTCCTGCTATGCTCCAGATGTACTGATTCGCCGTCACTATTGGTTCCATCATACACCTGATCATAGCCTGGAGTACCGGCAGGCATGCTTGCTATCTCACCGCCCTTGGCGACGAAGTTGGAAGGCAGATCATCTTCCTCATAGATCGCTTCATTCGGGCATTCAGGGATACAGGCAGCACAATCAATGCAGCTATCTGCATCAATGTAATACCACGGCCATTGTTCTACGGGTTGTCCTGCCACAATAGCTTCCACAGGACACACCTCAGCACAGGCGCCATGGCGCAGACAAAGACGGGTAATAATACTGGCCATTTGAAGAATTACCTCCTAGGTTAGAAGAGAGACTTATTTACAGTCTCTTTTATTGATATCGAACCCGACTATATCACTTTTAGATTGGTTTAGAAAGGGAAAGATTTCCACGATGCTTATGACCAATCTAACCATCCACTTTATGTCAGCTGTCCATTCTATTGTCTTTACTGTGTGTAGTTCTCACTCAGCCCTCAAGGACACTGTAACCAGGGCCAGATTCGAAGAATTCAGTATTCTGGTCTATATCTTCGGTGAGGTCGATTACTTCCCCTGCATCCAGGGTACGGGTGAAATCCAGCTTTACTTCGTCACCCATGGCATTCTCACCCTCATAAACCTGATCATATCCCGGGGTGCCCTTGGGCATACTGATAACTTCTCCACCTTTGGCCTCATAGGCATCAGGAACATCTTCCTCAGGGAAAATTGCAGCATACGGGCACTCTGCTTCACAGGCGCCACAATCGATACATGCATCCGCATCGATGTAGTACCAGGGCCATTGATCGACTGGTTCACCAGGGACAATACAATCGACAGGGCAAACGTCAACGCATCCTGAATCACGCAGGCATAATCGGGTTATTCGGTGAGGCATAATATACTCCTTTGATTCTTTCTTGATCTTTCCGGTACGGGTTTCGTTCCCACCAGTCTTCACACTTAATGAGCTTGTTCCAATATGCAGCATCTGTTCATTGATCTGGTATATTTCGCACCAAACAAAAATTTTTGATACAGACGCCACTTGAATCAATATAAAAGTACCATACTTTGAAATACGATCAAAGTGTAAGTCCAAAAAGATGATTAATATCCTGATAACAGTCTGTCAAGTGTCGTACACAGCTTCGTTTGTCGATTAACAATCGAGCCGGATGCATTTATCCCATGCCAATCAACGACAGGAAAATATGTGCTTGATTGACCCACAATTCAAAATCAAGTACCATCCTGCCATACTTATCTTTACATTTTTCTACGGAAATCTTTCAACCTATAGAAATCCAGAGAGAAAAATTTTGACCAGTAAAACAGGCGATCTTCAACCCTATGGAGCAGTAACAATCGGTGTTGTTGCTGCTTCCTTTTCTTCTATCCTGATCCGATTCGCTCAGGAAGATGCTCCTTCACTCGTTATTGCTGCATACAGGATGCTGATTTCATCTGGAATCCTGCTGCTGTATATTCTTTTGATTAAGGATAAGTCCCTTCGCAGTATAAACAGGGATTCACGCAGAAAGGCAGTGCTCTCAGGTGTTTTCCTGTCCATCCATTTCGCCACGTGGATAACTTCTCTTGAGTACACCTCGATAACAAGCTCTGTTGTGCTGGTAACGACATCTCCTCTTTTTGTGGCGGCGCTCTCTCCTCTGTTGATCAAGGAAAGGATCCACAGACGCACGGTCCTGGGGCTTTTCCTCGCATTTACAGGTGCTGTATTGATTGCCTCAGCTGATGGAGGCAGTTCTCTGAAAACTCTGCTTTCATTCAGACCTGATAATCTGACCAGGCGAGCTGTGCTTGGTGATTTTCTCGCTCTTGCAGGTGCTGCTGCAGGAGCCGGGTACATCATAATTGGACGGGATCTGAGAAAAAGGATTAACCTTCTGCCGTATATCACCATAAGCTACAGCTCAGCAGCTGTGATCCTGCTGGGCCTGGTTCTGGTTTTCCGCCAACCGGTACTGGCCTACCCGCCAAAAACATTCCTCTGGTTTCTTCTTCTGGCGATTATTCCGCAGCTCATCGCGCATACTTCCATGAACTGGGCCTTGCGATTTCTGCCGGCCGCATTCGTCTCCATCAGCTTGCTGGGTGAACCAATTGGCACTTCCATTCTTGCATATATTATCTTCAGGGAACTGCCCTCCAGGTTGACACTCACAGGAGCTGTCTTGATTTTTCTCGGTATAATTCTCGCATCCCGATCGACAACGAACATCGGAAACAGGAAAAAACCCCACATCCCTGAATAGATCCTTTCGTCCTGTATTCGCAAGCTTCACACCAGATTGGGAAAAAGCAGTATAATCCAGATGCCTGTTCAGATTTATACTCACTCCCCTTAAAACCAGGCAGTTGTTGATTACAGAGTGAGTAGAGAAGGAGAAACCTCATGCAAATACGTTGCTATCGATGCGGATGGAGCATTCAAATCAAGAAAGAAGAAGCTGAATTTGCACTTGAAGCATTAAAAGAAAGCGGCGGTAATCATTACAACGTCCGATGTGATAAATGTCGAAACACAAATCGAGTATCCCTGGAACAGTTGGAAAAAGCAGTACCACCAAAACAGGATGACTAGAGAGTTCTTCCAGAAACAATTTTCAGAAGAAAAAAATAAGCGCCTTGAGAAGGCGCTTTTTTACTTTAAAATTCCTCAACCAGTGGCATATTGAAGGGTGGCCTAAGGATAATATCCAAAAAAGATTCCTTGTCAGTGCTGCACCCTGAAGAAAAGAGTAACCTTATCTACCTACAGGTCTGCAAGATACAGCTTATTTTTTTTGATCTGTTCTGCAATCTCAGGCAGAAGTAGATGATGGTAGGGCCTGCCCTCCCGAATCCGCCTCCTAATATCTGATGATGAAATCTGAACCATTGGAGCATGAATAAATCTGATTTTCTCGGCCAATCCAGGCATTCTCTGTTCGAGTAGATCAAGATCGGTATCTACACCCGGCCGCGGCACCACAGCAAGGATATCTATCTCATCAAGAAATGTTTCTGATTCATACCAGGAAGGTAAATCTCTTAATGAATCTTCTCCAAGTAAATAAAGAAAGGCCTCGTCCACATGCCTTTCCTTCAACCATCGGACAGTGCCAAGAGCATAGTGAGGCGCCGGGCGGTCAATATCAGCCCTGGAAAACTCAAAACCTTCCTCCTCTGCTATTGCCATGGTAACAAGATCTATTCTTGCCTGCAGAGAAGCTCCTGCACGTTTCGGTTTGTGAGGGGGAGAAGCTGTGAGTACCCAGAGGACTTTTTCCAGATTGAAAATTTCCAGCGCTTCAACCGCCAGGATGCGGTGGCCAAGATGTGGTGGGTCAAAAGTACCGCCGAAGATTCCGATCATTCCAGCCACTCAAGTTCATATTCGCCTATGCGCACTGTATCCCCAGTCCGGGCACCAGCATCCGAGAGTGCCTGCTCAACACCAATTTCCCGCAGCATCCGTTGAAAACGCCGCACCGCTTCATCATACTCCCAGTAAGTCATGGCTGCTGAACGTTCTACAGCTTCACCCTCCACCCGCCATGCACCATCAATATCACGCACTACAGTAAACAAAGAAGGATCTGCCTCAGGCCTGTATACTGGCATTTCCTCAACCTGATCTTCAACTGGCTGCAGCTGTAATAGCTGGTGAGCTTCCCACAATACAGGGCGAAGATTCGTGCGCGCCAGGGCTGAAACTGCAAACACAGTTCTCCCTTTTTCCGAAAAAGCTTTCTTCAGATCCGGAACTCGCTCAGCAACCTCTGGCTGGTCTACCTTATTTATGACGATGATTTGCGGCTTTTCCTTGAGTGCTGAGTCAAATAGCGCAAGCTCGGAAAGGATCTGGGCATAGTCTAATAGCGGCTCTTCTGCACCGCCATCGATCATATGAATAAGGACTCTTGTCCGCTGGATATGACGAAGGAATTGGAACCCAAGGCCAAATCCCTCATGAGCGCCTTCAATCAAGCCTGGTATATCAGCCAGCACAAGCTGTACATCCATATTCAGTTCGGCAACGCCAAGGTTTGGCGTAAGAGTGGTAAATGGGTAGTCGGCAATTTTAGGACGAGCATTCGTAACAGCTGCCAGGAAAGTTGATTTTCCCGCATTTGGCAACCCGACTATCCCGACATCTGCCAGGAGTTTTAACTCCAATCTGAGATGGCGTTCAATACCAGGTTCTCCCTTCTCGGCCATGCGTGGTGCCTGATTGCGGGAAGATGCATAGCGTGCATTTCCACGTCCGCCGCGTCCACCATGGGCAATGATGAATTCCTGCCCGTCGGAAACCAGATCAGCCAATAACTCATCCGTATTTTCATCATAAACCAGCGTTCCTTGCGGCACTTTAATCCTGAGGTCATCACCCGATTTCCCTGTCTGATTCTTTCCCCCGCCATTCGCACCCTTTTCTGCGCGAAAGATACGCTGCTTTCGAAAGGAATTGAGTGTGTTGAGATGTGTACTTACTACAAGAATAATATCACCGCCTGCGCCCCCGTCACCGCCATCCGGCCCTCCACGCGGTACATATTTCTCTTTCCGGAAATGCACCACGCCGTTGCCTCCTTTACCGGAAACAACCTGGATAACAGCCTCATCAACAAACATCGAATGCATGATCCTTTCGCAACCAATCTGAATGTGATTATATCATTCACAATCAACTGCTTTCTGGTATCTGCATGACACCGTTTATCAACAATTCAGCATCTCAAAATGCTGAAAAAAACGCCAGGCATTATACGGATATTATCGAAGTTATTGCAATTTTCTCGTTTCAATGATTTAAATGGTGCCGTACACACCCAACGGAGGGCAGGATGCCACCTTCTTCCATTCCAGAAATAGTAATTGGTCGACTACCCCTATACCTGAGAACTCTCAGCCGTATGGCTGCTGCCGGTAAAGAATATACTTCCAGTCATGAGTTAGGGCAGTATCTGGGTATATCCTCTGCCCAGATCAGGAAAGATTTATCCCATTTCGGCGAATTTGGCAAGCAGGGAACGGGGTACAACATTGCCTATCTCAGCGGCCAGTTGAAACGTATTCTTAAACTTGAATCCGTCTGGGATGTCGCCCTCATCGGTGTGGGCGATTTGGGCCGGGCTATCGCCCACTATCAGGGATTTATCGACCGAGGTTTCCGTGTTGCGGCAGTATATGACACCGATCCGGATAAGATCGGCATGAAGATAGGAGACCTGGCTATTGAGGATTTTTCGAAGATGGAGACGGACATCCAAAAGCGAAATATCAGGGTAGCGATGCTGGCAGTACCGTTCTCCGAAGCTCAAAATGTCACGGATATCCTGCTCAAGGCTGGAATCAAGGCGATCCTGAGTTATGCACCCATTTCAATCAAGGTCCCATCTGACGTTCATGTGGAATATATTGACCCTGTTCTGCACCTTCAGAAGATGACTTTTTTTCTGGATAAATAACCAGTCAACCCAAACGATAAAATCCGCTGAAATAAACGCAGTAAAATCTCCAAAACCCCATTTCGTTTTAAAAAGTAAGAAAACAAACCTGGCAGCCCATCCATGTCTTTTTTTCTCTATCATCAATCGAACCTCAGGACTTTCATACCAATCAATCTTAAAGAAAAAAGCCCGTCCCATCAGGACAGGCTGGAAAGCATTAACGAACAGTCCCAGGCATCAGACAACTGGTAAACTACGCTTCAGGCGGTCGAGCATGCTCAGTGCCCGATGTGCACCAATGACATTGCAGGTTACAGGATCCTCAGCAAGGTATGCTGCAACACCGGTTTCTCTTGTTATCCATTTATCGATACCTCGCATCAGCGCTCCGCCCCCGGTAATGACCATTCCTCTATCAATTATGTCTGAAGCCAGTTCAGGAGGTGTCCTTTCAAGGACATTTCTGACTGCAGTCACCTGCAGTTGAAGTGTTTCCTGAACAGCCTCGACAACTTCACTCGTTTCAACAATTACAGTCCTCGGAAGCCCTGTTACCTGGTCCTGTCCCTGGACTTCCATTGACTTCTCATCTTCCAGAGGAATAGCTGAACCAATCCTGATTTTTACAATCTCAGCCGTACGCTGTCCGATAACCAGTCCATACTTTTTTCGTATATATGTAGCGATGGCATCATCAAGATCAAGCCCTCCCAGTCGGACAGTATCAGCGACAACAATCCCAGCCATGGATAATACTGCTGCCTGTGTTACTCCTCCTCCAAGAACCACAACGAGATTCCCAGAAGGAGTCGAGATAGGCAGGCCAACCCCTATAGCAGCAGCCATCGGCTCCTGAATAAGGTACACTTCCCGGCTCCCCACCTGCAGCGCAGCTTCATGTACTGCTCGGCTCTCAACACTTGTTACCCCGTACGGTACAGTAACCATAAGCCTGGGTTTGAACAGGCGTGTGGGGCCCGTTACTTTTTCCACAAAATACCGAAGCATTTCATAGGTAATCTCAAAATCTGCGATCACTCCGCTTCGCATCGGACGCATCACTTCGATGACTTCCGGGACTCGCCCTTCCATATCCCTGGCGGCCTGCCCCGTTTCCACTATCTTCATCATCTCAATATCAACAGCCGCAACCGTAGGTTCATGTAAAACAACCTTGCCATTTTCACAGATCAAAATATTTACGGTACCGAGATCGATACCCAGTTCCTTGCCAAATAGCGCCATGTAATCAATTATCCTCTAAGGAATCCCTGCGCCGAGGCCTCCGTCGCGCCTGGCGAAAACGTCTGACAGCATCCAGACGCAGAATGGATCGACGAAGAGCTGCCTCAATAGCCAGATACTCTTCAGTATTCCTTGATGGTATTTTCTTCAACAATTCCTCTGCACGCCGGCGGGCTGCTTCTGCGCGCTCATAATCAATTTCGTCGATATGCTCACCGACATCAGCCAATACGATTACCATGTCGGGTCGAGCTTCAAGAACACCACCGCTGACAGTGAATAATTCCTCAGATTCTCCCTTGCGAACTTTTAAGACCCCATATCCAAGCTTGGTGAGCATTGGAGTGTGATTTGGGAGAATTCCGATTTCACCCTTCATAGTTGGCGCGGCAACACTGTCCACTTCGCCTTCAAAAAGCAGTTTGTCCTGTGTTGCTATTTCACACCGCAGTGTCATAAAAAACCCTCTTTACTTACTGTAACCTGTTCAAGATACACCATTTGTTTCAGTATATACAAATAACCTGTATCCCGGTTCTACCCTGCCAGCTGCCTTGCCTTTTCTTCGGCATCCTCTATTGTTCCCACGAGCATAAAAGCTTGCTCAGGCAGATGATCATACTTCCCATCCAGGATCTCCTTGAACGATCGTACAGTGTCTGCCATTGGCACATAGCTGCCGGGAATATTCGTAAACTGCTCAGCGACAAACATAGGCTGTGAGAAGAAACGTTCTATCTTACGGGCACGGGATACCAGGATCTTATCCTCCTCACTGAGTTCATCCATACCAAGAATAGCAATAATATCCTGCAAATCCTTGTATCGCTGCAAAACCTGCTGCACCTGGCGGGCGACCATGTAATGTTCCTCGCCTACAATTTGTGGATCCAGAATTCGAGACGTTGATGCCAATGGATCTACTGCCGGGTAGATACCCTTTTCTGCGATGGAACGTTCGAGAGCGACGGTTGCATCGAGATGCGTAAAGGTTGCCACAGGTGCTGGATCAGAATAGTCATCAGCTGGTACGTAAACCGCCTGCATGGAGGTGATGGATCCGGTTCTGGTGGAGGTAATTCTCTCCTGCAGTTCACCCATTTCTGTTGCCAGTGTTGGCTGATACCCTACCGCAGATGGCATTCGCCCGAGTAAAGCTGAAACCTCGGACCCTGACATACTGAACCGGAAAATATTATCGATGAAGAGCAATACGTCCTTTCCCTGATCGCGAAAATATTCTGCCATTGTAAGTGCTGTTAATCCAACACGAAGACGCACACCAGCCGGTTCGTTCATCTGGCCATAAACCAGAACTGTATCCTTGAGAACTCCGGATTCAATCATTTCCCTGTACATCTGAGTACCCTCACGGGTTCTCTCGCCTATCCCGGCAAAGACTGAATTGCCCTTGTGCACCTGGGCAATAGAGCGGATCAATTCCTGGATTATGATCGTTTTTCCCACACCGGCGCCGCCAAAAATGCCGGTTTTGCCACCCCGGGTGAATGGAGCAATCAAGTCAATTACCTTCAGCCCCGTTTCAAATACCTCAACACGGCGTGACTGCTCTTCAAACCCTGGCGCATGCCTCCGGATTGGAAGCTTCTGATTAGTGTCAACAGCGCCTTTCCCGTCTACAGGATCTCCCAAAACATTGAACATACGCCCCAGTGTAACTTCACCAACCGGAACACGAATTGGGAATCCGGTTGATAGAACTTCCATCCCCCGGCGAAGGCCATCCGTCGAATCCATGGCAACAGTTCGTACAACATGATTCCCAAGATGGAGCTGCACTTCCAGCGTCAGCGGATGCTGATCATCACGTTCAATTTTGATTGCGTCATAGATTTCCGGCAGTTCGCCAGCCGGGAACTCCACATCAACAACGCCACCCTGAACCTGTACAATTTTTCCGTTTGCCATAGTCTCTCAAGCCTCCAGAAATCAAACCCGAATCAGCCTGTATAAAAGGCTGTCTATTTTAATGTTCCACCTACAATATCCAGCATTTCACTGGTTATCGACTGCTGCCGTGCTTTGTTGTATTCAAGCTGCAGCATATCGACCAGTTCAAGAGCGTTTTCTGTTGCATTCCGCATTGCCACCATACGAGCCGCATGTTCGCTCGCTATCGATTCCAATACTGCCTGGTATAGCTGCAGTGAGGTAAAACTGGGGATGATAGTATCAAGCAGTTCATCCTGCCCAGGTTCGTAAAGATATGCCAGCCTTTTCTCCTCTGCAACCTGGGAAAAAACAGATACTCTTTGAGAACCACTGTCGAACTCAAGCGGCAGCACTTTTTTCATGGTAGGTACTTGAGTCAGCATGTTTACAAAATCTGTGTAGACAACATATACCTCATCAACCTGTAAATCGAGGAATTCATCTACAGCCAGGCGCCCGATAGCAGAAACATCCGAGTAAGTTAGATCGTCAGGAAGATCACTGAACTCAGCCTGTATATGTACACCCGTACGCAGCAGCGGCTCACGACCCTGTTTACCAACAAGCACGAATTTAACCGGACACGAGTAGGTGCAGAACTTTTCCATGGCAAAACGGATAACATTAGCGTTATATGCACCTGCTAATCCACGATCACCGGTTAACAAGACTACCATTGTCTGTTTGATCTCTTCACGTTGATCCAGCAGAGGATGGATAGTCTCTCTGCCCGGCTGTGCGGCCAGATGCTGGAGTACATACCAGGCTCTGGTAGCATACGGACGGGTCTCTTCCACAGCCCGCTGTGCCTTGCGAACTCTGCTGGCACTTACTGCCTGCATCGCCCGGGTTACCTGGGATATATTCCTGATGCTTGAAATGCGCATCCGCATCTCACGTATTGATGCCACTTTTGACTCCTGACTCAGGCCTCGGACCAGTTTTGATTGAACTCTTCAATAACAGTCCTTAGCTTTTTATCCGACTTTTCTGAAATTTCCATATTCTCAGAAATAGCTTGCAGCAAGTCCTCATAGGATGCATGCAGAATTCGCAGAAAATCCTTTTCCCACTGTGATATCTTGCGAAGAGAAATGCCATCCAGATACCCGTTGGCAGCGGCGTACAAGATAGCCACCATCTCTTCAAGCTCCAGCGGTTGATACTGCTGCTGCTTTAATACTTCCTGCAGCCTTTGGCCTCGCTCCAACTGTGACTGGGTCGCCTGGTCCAAATCAGAACCAAACTGAGCAAACGCTGCCACCTCGCGGTAGTTCGCCATATCCAGGCGAAGCTTGCCTGCAACCTGTTTCATGGCTTTTCGCTGTGCATCTCCGCCAACACGTGAGACCGACAATCCTGCATTGATTGCAGGCCGTATACCAGCATAGAAAAGGTTGTTTTCCAGATAGATCTGGCCATCCGTAATTGAAATGACATTGGTAGGAATATAGGCAGAAAGATCGCCCAGTTGAGTCTCGATAATAGGAAGCGCCGTCAGTGAACCGCCTGAGCCAGCTACTTTTGCGATTCGCAGCGTATCAGCATCCGGCCTCTTCTCAAGTGCTTCCTCCGCATATGTGTTGGCAAGAGGGCCGGAATAAACCTCCCCATCCACTCCCTTATCGGCAGCCAGTTCGCCTTCCGTATCGGCTGGTACGAGAACATATTCATCAGCCAGGCGAACCGCACGCTCGAGAAGCCGGCTGTGCAGGTAGAACACATCACCTGGATAAGCCTCGCGTCCCGGCGGCCTGCGCATAAGCAGTGAAACCTGGCGATATGCCCACGCATGCTTGGAAAGGTCATCATACACAACAAGGGCATCCATCCCCTTGTTAGCAAAATATTCACCAATAGCACATCCTGAATAAGGCGCAATATACTGCAAAGCAGCAGGCTCATCTGCTGCAGCCACAACGACAACCGTATGTTCCATCGCACCATGCTCTTCCAGGGTTGCGACTGTCCTGGCAAGCCCTGCGAGTTTCTGTCCAACAGCCACGTATATACAGATGAGATCTTTTCCACGCTGGTTGATGATGGTATCAATTGCCAGAGCTGTTTTCCCGGTCTGCCTGTCACCAATGATCAACTCGCGCTGTCCACGACCAATCGGGATCATGGCGTCAATCGCCTTGATCCCTGTCTGGACAGGTGTATCAACATCACTTCGTTGTACAACACCGGGAGCGATCCGTTCAACAGGCAGATACGTTTCAAAACTCAGCGGGCCTTTATCGTCAATGGGCTGTCCAAGAGCATTGATCACTCTGCCGACTACACCATCACCAACAGGTACAGAGGCAATACGGCCAGTGCTGGACACCCTGGTACCCTCTTCGATACCAGCATAATCCCCCATGATAATGACTCCAACCTCGTCTTGTTCAAGGTTGAAAGCGATTCCCATAACGCCATTATCGAATTCGACAAGTTCCTGTGCTCGAACTTCGGAAAGCCCGCGAACCTGTGCGATACCATCGCCTGCTTCAACGACCTGCCCGACATCCTTTACGTCAATCTCCGGCTTGAACGCCTCAATCTGACGTTTAAGGTCTTTGGAAAGATCCCGGATCATTTCACTCATACAGCCTCCTGCCTTCTCGGGGAAACACCGGTATGGGTCCTTCGGTATGCCGCTTCTGA
>Ga0272441_10002152_pt1 | contig 40579 bp, 49 predicted proteins | sample SSMProp6N_FD_193582 | JGI IMG/M metagenome (GOLD analysis project Ga0272441, IMG submission 193582) | Marine sediment archaeal communities from Little Sippewissett salt marsh, Falmouth, MA, United States - SSM-Prop-6N | ecosystem: Environmental > Aquatic > Marine > Wetlands > Sediment ... | reverse complement strand
TCTCCGCGGTAAGGTGTTCCAGTGCAGTGGCGAGGTCGCGGGAGAAAGTTCCTATGCCGCACCGTCGCGGCGGATACGTACTGACGATTCGTATGTTATATGGCATATCCAGTCACCTGCAATGAGCTATTAGGTACGATTATTTTCATATTGTATCCAGGGCGCCTCTGACGTAACCGACGGATTCGGCAAGACCGGCTAACGGGTCGTTGGCGTCTTTTTCGTATTCGAACGACACTATGCCGGCGTAATTTATTTTCAGAAGCGTTCTGAGAAATTTCGGTATATCTATTACGCCGCGGCCGATTTCCACGGTTGTGCCTTTGCCGGTGGACTGAGTGACATCTTTGATATGGACGTCCAGCAGCCGGTCGGCGAATTTCTCCGCCGGTACGGACGGATCTACTCCGGCTCTTTGTGTGTGACCGATATCGATGCAAAGACCGATCCGGGGATCGAGGTCCTTGATTTTCTCGATGGCGCTTGCCGGCGTCGGGTACACTTTGTCCGACGGCCCGTGATTGTGGATAGCTACTTTGATATCGTACTGCTGCACTTTCTTATTAACGAGCGGCAGCAAATCGTGGTTAGGGACACCGATTATGACTTTCATCCCGGCGGCTTTTGCATATTCGAAGGCGATATTTACGTCGCGGACGTTTTTCATATATATGACTCCGCCGCCGTAAAGGTTCAAACCTGCATCGGTAACCTTTTTGGCGACCTCTTTTATCCGCTCGGGTGTGCTGTCCAGCGGCAGGTGATAATCTTTGAAGGCGATGTATTTCAGACCGAGGCGATTTGTCATTGCCAGGGTTTTATCCAGGTCGAATTTACGCAGTGTATATGAAGCTAAACCCAAATCGAACCGCTGCCGGCTGTTGTGGCTTTTGGGATTGTCATTCTGTGCCGCGGATGGATTTGAGCCGGTCAGGGAAGCAGCCGTACTTAGGCCGGCCAATTGTAAAAAGCGTCTTCTACTGTGTTTTCTTTCGGTCATCCGCGTTTTCTCCTCAAAAAACATATTCATTGTATTTATGAACCTAAAATTATAATCCAAAAGACGGGCAAAAACAAGGATAATCCGATTGCTGAGATTCTATGAATCTTTATATGAGCGTCGAGGAGCATATGTAAAATTATTATGGAAAATCCGTTTTTTTACCATTTATAAAAAAATTTTACATTTCTAAAAGAATTGTTATCGGATTTAAGAAGGACAAGTCGCCTGGTATTGGTGAATATGAATAAGTTGTTAAGATGGCGTTTTGGGCAATGGTAAAAGGCTAAGGGATTTTCGGGGCGCCGGCCTTGTTGCCTGTGTTGAACAATCTCGATTTGCCGAAGCAGGGGCTCAGGAGAAAAGCTCAAGATAAGGAATGAAATCTGTCGATGCATTTTATTAGAAGGATATAACAGACAAGTGAATAACGGTTATAAAAAGTTTTTGACCCCTGCGAAGCAGCAGACGAGTATTTCAGAAATTACCATAGATAAATAACGGAATATTCTCGGTCCTGCCATCACAGGGGTTTTTTTATGCCGTTATTTATCTTGTTTGCTGTTTAAGTACCATTGAACATTGAGATCTCTCATTGTTTCGATAAATTGTTTATAATCGAAGGGCTTGGAGATATAACCAGCAACATCCAGACCGGAACTTTGAGCGACCTCTCCGTTTGTTTCGGAAGACATTAAAACAATGATCGGAATGCGTTTGAGGATGTGGTCGGCTTTGAGTGTTTTTACGAATTCGAAAGCGCCCATACGCGGCAAATTCAAATCCAGAAGAATTATGCACGGTTTCGGTTTTTGCTCATCTCTCAAATGTTCATATGCTTCGTCAATGTTGGTTTTGTGTACCATAACGTTGATGATATGAATGTCGTTAAGGGCCGTCTTGATATCCTTTGCGTCATCTTCGTTATTTTCAATCAATAGAATTGGTTTGGAACTGTTCATTTTGGATCTTTTCCATCCGCACCGGCAAAGTGAAATAGAAAGTGCTGCCCTGGCCGATTTCCGATTCTACCCAGATCTTTCCGCCGAATAACTCGGCACTCTTTTTTATTACTGACAGACCGATGCCGGTGCTTTCAATATCATTACGAGTGGATAGTGTCTGAAATATCTGGAATATTTTATCGAAGTACTTTTCTTCGATGCCCGGACCGTTGTCGGCGACACTGAATTTCCAATAGCCGTTTTCTTCAATGCAACCGACTTTAATCAGACCTTCCGGTTTATCCATATATTTTATGGCGTTACTGAGCAAATTCTGGAAGACCTGACATATCCTTGTTTGCTCGCATTCAACCGTCGGCAGTTTATTTTCGATAGTGATTGTGACGTTTTCCGGCGGGGCGAGCATGTCGATAATTTCCGGAACGTGTTTATTCAAATCCACCCGGACAATTGCTTCTTTCATTCGTCCTATCCGGGAGTATTGGAGAATTCCATCGATCAGATTGTGCATTCGGCTCACCCGGTTCGTGAGCAGGTCCAGTTGTTCCTTGCCTTCCTGGTCGAGCTTGTCCGCATAGTCGGTTGTTATCCACTCAACTAATGTATTAATCCCTCGCAGCGGAGCTTTCAAATCGTGTGAAACTATATATGCAAAATCTTCTAATTCATGGTTGATGTTTTCGGCTTCTTTGATAAGTTCGACCTTTTTTCTCTCCGATATCTCTCGTTCCGTCACATCACGAAAACTCCATACCCTGCCTATAATCCTTTCGCCTATTTTTTGCGGCTGGGAAAATCTCTCGAATACACGACCGTCTTTGAACTTCAGAGTGCCATACGATGACTCTTCGGGATGAGCGTAGAGCCGCTTTACTTCGGATCTAAATCCTTCCGGGTCTGATAATTGATCCAGCACGTATGAAAGTAATTTCTCATCGTCTCCTTCTTCAACCAGGGCTTCGGGGATATGCCACAATTCCAGGAATTTTCGATTGTGACTGACTACTCCTCCTTCGGTGTCAATGACGAGGATTCCGTCTGCGGTAGCTTCAAGTATTGCCTTATGCAGAGATAACAATTCTGATAATTTCTCTTCCGTCTTTTTGTGCTTGGCGATTTCCCGAACAAGAGAGTCGTACGAATCCATAGATGTATTTGAATTTTCAATCATTTGATTACTTCGAACACATATCCGGTTGTTTTATTTTGCTTCCTAACGAGGATTTTGTTGTTTCATTTTTTTTCTCCCAACAGGTCACCGAAAGTAGTTGAAAGATATTCTAAACAAAATTATTAACCCCATAGTTTTTGTAGCCGATCGTTCTCAGCTTGTTTCAGTTGTTAAAATCGGTATTTCCTAAGGGGGACATAAGAACAAAGCAATGCATATTTTGAAAAAAATCCTGTAGATGCTGATTCTTCCGCATATTGATTAAATACTGCATTTGGTGAGGTTTTGGGCGATTTCGATATCAATATCTGTTATTGGCCGTAGTCCGATAACAGAATACTTGACAAACAGAGTCAAATCCTGTATCATGTAAGCACGATCATTCGAAACACGAATTAATAGGAGAAAGGACATGCGCATACTCCTGAGGCAAAAAGACGGTACTACTAAAGAGTTTCAGTTCCAAAAAGGCCCGATTTCGATAGGCAGGGGGGCTAATAGTAATATATTTCTGCCGGATAGGGCCGTTTCCAGACAACACGCGGTCATCCATAATACAGAGGACGGCAAATGGACGGTTGAGGACCTGGACTCGGCGAGCAAGACATATCTCAATGAAGAGGCGATTCAGAAAGCCGAAATCAAGCACGGCGATTCTCTTCGCATAACGGATTTTATCATCGATGTTGTTATGGAAGAGGAGATCGCAGAAGATGATAAGGCGATGCAGCTTGATGATACAATGCATCTGGAAGCGGCATTGGCTGTGCCTCCTCACGAGACGGTTGTCAGAAAACCGGATGCCGGACACGCTCCTGCTATGAGACTGGCGGCCAGAAGATTAACGGATTTTTCCCGTGCGACCGAGACCATCTGCGATGCCGCCGGCCTCGACCAGCTTCTGTTGAGTTTGTTGGATATCTCACTGGAACAGTTCAGTGCGTATCATGTCTGGTGCGCCTTGAGAAACGCTCCGACCGGCCCGATGACATGTCACGGCGGGAAAAAGCGGGACGGCAGTCCGGTAGATTTAGGCAAGTTAAAACTCCAGCAGAAAATTACCCAGGCAGTTGAAAAAGGCCAGTTCCTGGTCCTGCCGCGGGTCTCGGCTCAAATCGAGGAGGAAGAGGCGATACGCTCGGCGATGATAGCGGCGATAATGCGGCCGAACGGATGTCACGGCGTAATCTATGTTGACAATGCCATGAAAGATAAGCACTACAGCCTCAGCGATCTGGATTACCTGATGCTGATTTCTATGCACACCGCTTCGATTATGAAAAAGTTTTGCTGATTGTCGAGCCGGTTGGGATAAATATTACTTCCTGTCGGTAGTGTTTCAACTATAAATCGCGGAATTACTGTTCCTTTAGCTTTCTTTACAATATCCCTATGCTTCTTTTGGAATAGCTCCTGTTACGATATAATGTAAAAAAAAGTTGGAAAAAGTTGTTACCGTGTAATTAGTTTCTGCCTTAATATCAGGAGGAAACTATGAAAAATAAAATATATAGCCTCTCCTGTTTAATTTCGGCGTTTTTGCTGTTTGCCCCCGGCTGCAAAAAGCAACCGACCGAGAAACATTCCCCATTGCACGAAGCAGTACGAAAAGGTGATATCGAAAAAACTGAAAGTCTTATCTCAAACGGCACCGAATTAAACTCCAAAGACAAAGAGGGCGAAACTCCGCTTTATTGTGCTGCTGCTCGCGGCTATTATGAAATCGCAGAAATACTCATTACTCATGGAGCTGATGTCAATGTAAAAGAAAAAAAATTTCAGCAAACACCTCTCCATTGTGCTGCCGAAAATGGTCATGTAGATATAGTTGAATTGTTGATTACTAATGGCGCTGATATCAATATACAAAATAATTCGGGTGAAACACCTTTACACCTTGCAGCACTAATGAGCCATATTGATGTTGTTGAGTTGCTTTTAAATAAAGGTGCGGATGTTGAGTTAAAAGATTTTAAGGGTAAGACACCTTTGCATTGGATGAGTCTTTGGGAAAGAAGAAGTATTGCGGAATTACTCATCAATGCTGGAGCAGATATAAATGCGAGAGATAAAACAGAACGCACTCCATTACATGAGGCAGTCCATGGATGGTATGAAGAAGACGACAGGGATTTTATCGAATTTTTAATTAGGAATGGGGCTGATGTCAATGCCAAAGATGTGCAGGGTACTACACCATTGCATATAGCTGTGTCTGATTCCAGAGAAAAAGGCCTAAAAGAAACTATTTCTATGCTTATTAAAAATGGCGCTAAAGTGAATGTGTCAGATAAAAATGGAGATACGCTTTTACATGTAGCAACCCGCGAAGGCTCCAGGGAAGTAGCTGAATTGCTGATTAATAAGGGAGCTGATATAGAAGCAAAAAACAGGTTCAATCAAACACCGTTATTAAGTACATTTGAATTAGATATATTTAAAGGCATCTATGGAAATGGGGATGTAGCAAAACTTCTTATAACTAAAGGAGTGGATATCAATATCAAAGACAGTCACAATGATACACCGCTTTTACGTGCATTAAATAGCCATTGTGTTAATACAGCAAAATTGCTTATTGCCAAAGGAGCTGATATTAAAGTACAAAATAATTCGGGTGAAACACCCATGTCAGTTGCTGTTTACAATAATTTTAGGGATGTAGCTGTGTTACTTGCAGAAAAAGGAGCTAATGTTAATTGTGAAGACCGTGACGGCAGGACACTACTCCATCATGCAGTTCTGGAAAATAATATTGAGCTTGCTAAACTTGTTATTTCAAGGGGCGCAGATGTAAATTTCAATGACCGTCTTGGCCTGACGCCGCTTCATTTTGCTGCACGAGGCTTCAAAGATATAGCTGGACTGCTTATATCTCATGGCGCCGATGTGAACTTCCAGGATAATGGCAGTAATACTCCTTTACATTGTGCAGCAATTCGTGGAAAAAAGGAAATTGTCGAACTACTCTTAGCGAATGGAGCTGATATTAACGCGAAGGATAAGCAGGGTAACACTCCCAGAGATGATGCAATCCGCCACAGGCATAAGGATATAATTGACCTGCTTAATACAAAAACAACAGATGTTGATTCTGATGCTAAAAGACGTTGAAATCTTGTTTAGTGAGAATCCAGGCATATTCAAAGAAAACAACAATATCGATCCGGCGAAAACTTTTATTGCTATCCGGCGTAATTTATGTTAGAATGCTTTGGTAGTTTGGAATTGGAAGATTTCTGAGCAGAGGGATTTTTGACAAGTTAATACGGGGGCGAATGGCTTCGACCGGATGGCGGAAAGCCAAGTTGCATGCCCAGGATGCCGGTTGGCCTGGCTAATCATCCGGTAATAAATTTTATTTGGCAACTATCAGTATGCCATGGCTGCTTAATTAGCGGCCCGTCCTGCCTGACTTTGCCTGCGGGTTTGGTAAGGGCGTCAGAAAGTAGGCTGGCCGAGCCGGTTTTTCGGGCCGGTTAGGTGAGACCAAATTCCGAAATAGCCGAGTTAAGAGCCTGTCGTTTGGCGTTTAACAAGGCGAAATAACAATAAAGCGACTAAGCATGTAGAAGCTTGTCTTGAAGCATCTCGGGACGGGGGTTCGAATCCCCCCGCCTCCATTTTTCACGTTTTTGTTATTTTTTATTTGACAAAGACTTACGTTGTCAATAATATGCCATAAGATGCTCGCGGGAGCAGTTGAATGGTATTTATCTTTGCATGAAAGCTCAGCCGGGGGAATGACGTGGTATGTTGGATATTATGTAAACGGTCGTGCGCATAAAAATGGGCTGCTCCTAAAGATACTATACTGCTTTCCTTACCAAGGTCCTTTTTCAAGTCCCATTGCTGTGCGCATATTTATCACTATTTTTCCTTATAGATTTTTTGCAATTACTTCAGCAGCTTTTATCAGCGGATACGCTGTAGGTGGTCCTGTAAGCAATGGATGTGTACCAATCTGTGCTGTCAGAATAGAATTTATGCTCATCCGATTTTGAATCACAAACCCGATTAAATTTGTCAGTTCACCTACACATAATCCACCCATGACTTCTCCGCCAAGAACTACACCAGATTCCCTGGCAACAATCAATTTTACAACTTGCTTATGTGTGCATGGTAATGTCCCCGGGTGCCTGTTCATGCCTTCAAAAACACCTGTGACAACATCAAAGCTCTCCTTCTTAGCTGCTTCTTCGGTCAATCCTGCTGCCCCAAAACCGGTATCGCCAATAGCGGTAGAAAAGATGGCAATTGTGCCGCTGAGAGTTTTTAGTGTTGAGAGTTTATACAAATTCATTCCTGCCACTCTTGCTTCTGCACAAGCTGTAGAGGCGAGCATAACGCCGCTATGTTTTCTGGTAATAAAATCGCGTTTTTCAGCGCAATCGCCAACAGCGAAGATGTCGGGATTTGCTGTTCTCATGTATTCATCAACAGCAATAAAACCTTTTTCTGTGATACTCAGTCCTGACTTTTCTGCCAGAGAGACGTTTGGACGATACCCCATAGATAAAACTACCGCATCAGCTTCCAGTTTTTCGGAGTTGTTTAATAAAACGCTGCTTACCTTTTTATCTCCTAAGATTTCCTTAACGCCTATTCCGGTCTTTATATTTACACCTCTATCCTGAAGGATTTGCTCTGCCTTGACTGCTAATTCTTTATCAAAAGCAAGGCCTAATATGTTAGGCAGTATCTCGACTAATGTCACGTCCTTGCCCTTTTTATTTAGCTCGTCGGACATTTCAACGCCTATAAAACCGCCGCCAACAGTAACGATTTTTTTGCAATCCGTAAGCTTTATTATCATTTCTGTGAGATAGACCTTGTTTTTAGGGATTATAAATACATTTTTGAGTTCTGAGCCTTTGAGCCATTTTGGAACCAGCGGCGTAGAGCCGGCTGCAAATACTAACTTTTCAAAGCTGATTTCTGTGCCATCATCGGTTTTACAAACTTTTTGATCCTGATCAATAAAGACTACCTCGCCTATTTTCAGATCCACACCTGCTTTGGTCAGGCCCGCATCCGGAATAACATTTTTTTCCGTACTATCCAGGGAGCCAAAAACATACGGTATCCCACAAGGGACAATTACCTGATTTTCCTTTCGTATGACTAGAAAATCCTTGTCAGGATAATTATTTTTCCCTGTAACTGCTGTAACGATGCCAGCAGCGCTTCCACCAATCACTAATACATCTGTTTTTTCCATAGTATTTCCTTTATTTCTAATAACATCCAATTATTCTAAGTTTACGAACACAATCTAAAGATACTGTTATTTATCCACCTCGAAGGCTTCAATTGCATTTTCTGCGATTGTAGTGTAAGCTTTCGCAGGGATTTCTACCATTACAATTACTAATTGAAGCACTTGCATAATATTTGCTTTTGTAGCTCCAGTCTTTAAACAATCTTCAACACAGGTTGCTATACTTTGGCTTTGCTGACTTGCAAGCGCTGCACCCAAAGCGATCAGGTTTCTCAGTTTTTCCGGCAAAACGTTTTTTTGTCGTAGAAAAGTGTCTGTGCTCTCTGATTGAATCATTCTGATTATTTCATTATAGATCTCTTCTACGTTTTCTTTTGAATTCTCCGGGATATTATCATAATTATCAATCATCGTAATCTTTATTAAAAGCTTTAAGGTTAGTTATTGTAAGATTTTTGAAAAGCACTTTCAGCCGCCAGAGAAATCGGTTCGATTCCCGGATCAGGAGATAGTTCCGGCTGACCTGCACAGCGAATAGTTGTTAGATCCAAAGCTGTCATTTCATTCCTGATAGCAAGCGCAATAACATCAATGTGCTTAACAGAAGAATGATCTTCACTCATAATCTGGCCACCGATAACTTTTTTGCTTACCTTTTCAAATACCAGCTTAATTGTATATGGCTTTCGACCTTTCATCATGGAATGCTTACTTATCGAATTTTGTTGGGCAATAATTGTTTCTATCCCGTTTTCTACCGCATGTGATTCTGTAATGCCGGCTCCAGCTATTGATTTATCAAAAAACTGTGTTGCAAAACTGTTAATGAAAGCGGGATATTTGATTTTATAGCCCAGTATATTTTTTGCTATAAGTCTGCCCCCGATCACCGCATTCGGTCTCAATCGTCCAGCAGATGGTTTGCCTGTTACAAAATTCTTATATTCAATTAAATCGCCGGCAGCGTAAATGTCCGGATCGGATGTTTGGAGGTATTCATCGACTTTCAGGCCAAATTTTCCGATTTCCAAACCAGCATTCTTGGCTAAATCAGTATTAGGTCTTACACCGCCGGAGACGATTACCATCTCTGCTTTGATATTTTCTCCGGATGACAGTTCAACACCTTGAACTTCTTTGTTGCCTGTAATGGATTTGACCATCTGACCGCATTTCAAATCCACATCTTTTTCAACAATATATTTTTCCAGATTTTCACTCATATCCACGTCCAGTATGCCAGGCATTACATTTTTCATTTTCTCAACAAGAGTAACGTTCAGGCCATGTTGTGCGGTTAAATATGCAATTTCCAGCCCTATGGCACCAGCGCCAATCAGCACCGCATTTTTAACTCGCCTGGAATTTATCCAATTTAAAATATTAACAGCATCTCCGCTTGTTCTAAGAGTAAATACTCCACCAAGATCAATTCCGTCAACAGGGAATATCACCGGACTTGCACCAGTAGCTAAAACAAGTTTATCATAGGAATAGCTCATTCCATCAGCAGTTGTAACCCTTTTTGATATTTTGTCTATTCCAACAGCTTTCACATTTACCAAGTTGATTTGCTGATCGACAAATATTTTGTCATCCTTGTAGGATGCATCTACCGTTACGTTTCCTGTGGCAACATAAGGTGTTGCACATCTGGTCAACAAACCCTTTTCTTCCTGTTCTCTGATTATTGTTACATCAAGTGAAGGACTCAGCTTTTTCAGCATTCTCGCCGCTAAAGCTCCAGCTCCCGAGCACCCTATAACAAGCACTTTACTTATCTGGTCCATCTAATACACCTCTTTAACTAATCTTGTTTTAAGTTCCACAGTCGTACTATTTCACCATTCAGGTTTAAGGAAAAGCTTTTAACCGTTTGTATAAGTGATTGAAAACATGAAAAGGGCTGCCGCAAATGTGCTATACGCAAAAATTTTCTTTAATCGATCAGAATTTGTTTTTATAGAGATATTGCCGCCTAATAAACCGTTTATTACAGCAGCACAGACCATTGGGACGCCCCATATAAAATTGAAATCTCCGGCTATCGTATGGCCCGCAAAACCCATCAATGCCGTTACTGCTACCATCGCCGAGGATGTACCAATCGCTATTTTCATGGGAACACCGCAAGCCAACACCATAAGGGGAATTTTGAATGATCCTCCGGAAATCCCAACCATGCCGGCGAAAAATCCAACAGCCGCTGTAAATGGAATCGCCGCCCAAAGATTTACACTACAGCTATATTCGCCAAAACGCCGATTCCAATACCCGAAATGTTTCCCATCACGTGGAGTATGTTCTTTGAATGGTTTAACATAAACAAAGCAGACAAAACCAAAAAGACAGCAAAAAGATATTTCAAATAATACCCTGTGAAACAATGTGCAAAATAACCGCCGATAAAAGCCATAATATCTGTCTGTGGATCCATTATAAGCGCCAGTTTCCAATCAATAATTTATGCTTGTGAAAAATCAAAATGGCAACAACAGATGTTGTCAACAAAATTAATTGCGCACTTGTCGCCGCTTGGTTCATTGATGCACCTGTTGCTATTAAAATAGGGGCATAAAAATTGCCCCCTCCGCGGCCTACCACTGACATAATGACAGCAACAATGAGTATGCAGATAGATGCTGTAATTATCTTAAGCATCAGTATCCTATCCTGTTAATACAATATTGCCCGGAAACATTTCGGCGATGATTAAGGCGCTAATATTTTTTAAGAAATTTTTTCTGCACCATTATATATTTCTTCTACACTCATTACGATAGCAGCTTCCCTCGGTAGTCTTTCTGGTACCCACTTTTGGACCTCGTTAAACATTGGGCCGTCTGTAATTCTTTGAGCTGTACCTTTAATCTGGTAAGACCCCTTGTCGTCGTCGAGAACAACAAAAGCAATTTTGCTGTTATTTAAGATATTATCCCGGGTCTTATTTAGGTAATTATCAGCAATTAAAACCGTTTGGTCATCGATAACCTTTAAATATTTGATATACACTACGTTCGGAATCCCATTCTGGTCACTTGTAGCTACGGGAAAAAACTCTTGTTGTGATATTGCTTTTTTAACTTCAGCTGTTAATTGGGACATCCTGTTTTCTCCTTTTTAAATCTAAAACACAATTATCTGATATTTACTTACATGCTTATTTTATGCTATGCTAATGACGTGTAATAAAGCTTCTGATTTTGCGGTTTTGCTTCGATTTTTCCTTCAACAGTTAATTCTTCTATGTACTTAACAACTTCGTTTCGATGAAGACCAAGTCCTGTTGCTATGTCTTCAATTGTACAAGGCCGGCGCTGCAGCAGTGTCAATATATCCTCACGTCTGGCAGTAAAGTCCTTTGCTTTGTGAACATCCCTATAGTCGGCGATAACTTCTGCTTTTTCATATAGTTGTGTAGCTATTGCTCCTAATTGCATTTTTGACACAGGCTCGGCAAAATCTTCTGCCGGTGGACGTGTTACGGTATTTATCTGAACTAAATCCGGCTTTATCCTGTCTATACATGTTTTTATTCTATTGATTTCTGCATCTGTAGTTGTTACTCCTGCCAACAGGAATACCTCTAATCGGTATTGACCACTGTAAATCTTACGAAAATCCACAAGTCCCCGAAGCATTTTGCCAAATGTAATATCCGGATGAGGTCTGTTAACATACTGAAATATGGAACTGCTTCCCGCATCGAGAGAAGGAACAACCATATCAGCAGATTTTAAAGCTTCTCTTACATCAGACAGCCAGAGCATTGAACCATTTGTAAGTACTGCAACAGGAATATCAGTAATCGTTTTGATTTCAAGAATTAGCTCCTCAAGCCTTGAATACAATGTCGGTTCACCTGAGCCGGAAAGAGTAATATAATCTGGTTTGGAAGGTAGGTGATTTTTGAGTTGGCCTAAAACTGCGCGTAAAGGCACCCATTCTTTTCTTTCTATAGTTTTGTTTGTAGTTCTGCCCAACTGGCAGTATATGCAATCATAGCTACAAGTCTTGAAAGGCACAAGATCAATGCCAAGTGACCTTCCCAGTCTTCGTGATGGTACAGGCCCAAAGATGTAATTATGCTTTTTATTATCAATTTTGGTATACATATTATAGTTTTCTTTTCAATTGAGAATAAATTGGTTCTGGATTGAATAATAGTTCCGTTACTTATTTTGTATTTCCGTTTTTATTTCCAGTTCAATATCCAAAGGGTTATATCTATTCATTGTGCTTGCATTGCCGATTATCTTTATTTCAGCCTGTGAAATTCCTTTTTTGTCAATGTATGTTTTTACCTTTGTCGTAAAGTGATAAAGTATAAGCATAATATCCAATTCATTCTCCATATGTTTAAAAATATCCTGTCCGTTTAGCCCGCAATGCTTATTTTTTAATCCTTTCAATGTAAACGTTCTGTCTTCAAAGTCGTTTATTGTATGCGTAGCTAAAGTTATCCCCTCACTTTCCTGGCAGATTATGTTTTTCCTTTTTTTTATCAAATCGATTATAGACATTATATTTTTCTTGTAATACTTCTCACTGCATAAAAATGATTAATTTCAACCGGATTTCAATTTATTATCAATCAATATTTTCTTTGATATTGTTATTACTATTTCTTTATAAAATTAAATATACAGCCGTGGTTTAGATTGTCGTCGTGACTTAGAATGTCACAATATTTTTCCATAAAAACAAAATTTGAATCCTTAATTTCCTGTTTAATTTTATCCGAACCTAAATTTTGAAATTCCATCATCGGATTGTCTGTCAGACAGTGCTTGGGGTATATAGATAGCAGGCTATTTTCTTTCAAAACCCGGAAGGCTTCGCGGTATAACTTTTTTCGTTCAGCCTCTTTGAGATAATGCAGGACATCATAGAATAAAACCACGTCGATACTTTTATCTTTAAACGGTAAACTCAGTTGACCAATAGTCTTTATTATTCTTATATTTGTTAGTTTTTGTGTGTTTTTCTTTTGCTCTAATTCTGCTAAAGCGTCACCTCGAGTATCTATAGCATAAACCATGCCTTTGCTTCCTACGGTTTTAGCTGCAGGGACTGAGTAATGGCCGACTCGGCAGCCAAAATCCAATATAGTATCGCCCTTTCTTATCCCAACCTTTTTTAGAAACTCAACTCCTTTTTCGGTTTCCCAATACAGCATTTGAGGTGATGTTCTATTGTATTTAAGAGCTAATTTTGTCATTTTTAGATAAATCTATTGTAATTTTATTTGGGAAAACTCTCGACCTCACTTAGCCAATAGGACAAGGTCTTTCCCCAAAAACAGCAGTGCCTATTCTAACCATGTTAGAACCTTCCTCTACGGCAACTTTGTATGAATTGCTCATCCCCATAGAAAGATATTTCATATTTACAGTGGGTAAATTAAGGTTCTTGATTTTGTCGAATATCCTTTTCGTTCTTCCAAAGTACGGCCTTACATCTTCGGGGTTTCCAAAGCGAGGCCCCATAGTCATCAAACCTTCAATTCTTAAATGCTTAAATCGGCATATATCTTTAATTAAATTTACTATGTAGTTTTCAAAAGGTTCATGTTCATCTACTCGTATACCTGCCTTTGAATCTTCGCTGCCGATGTTAATTTCTATAAAAACCGGTATTATTTTCTTCTTAGCTTTAGCAACTCTTTTATTTATAGCATCCGCTTTCTCTATAGAGTCAACAGTTTCGATTACATCAAAAATCCGTAAGGCCTTGTTTATTTTGTTAGTTTGTAAATGGCCTATCATGTGCCATTTAACTTCGGCGGCTTTTTTACCTAAAGCACTATACATTTGCCCGGCTTCCTGAACGTAATTTTCCCCTATATCTGTAGCCCCGGCTTTAATTGCCTCAACTACTTCTCGTGGAGATCTTTTTTTGGCAGCCAAAATTATAGTTACGTCGTCTGGAATTTCCTGCCTGATTTTCATATAATTTGTGGAAATACTCATCTTTAGCTTCTGTTATATAAATGCTCATAACAATGAATTGTTATTTGCTATTCGCAAGGCTTTTTATTACAGGGTGTTTCCCTGCCGCAGCAGGGGCGCTCTCTGCCGCATGCAGGACCATTGTCAGAACGATAATCAGTGGCATAAAAGCCGGATCCTTTGAAGATAATTCCGGCTCCACCACCAATCAAGCGTTGAACTTTTCCGTTACATTCCGGACATTTTTCCAATGGTTTATCTTTCATGCTCTGAAATTTTTCAAACGTGTAACCGCAATCTTGACACTTATACTCGTACGTTGGCATTACCAGTTCCTTTTCTTTTTGAAGGTGTTTGTATAGTATCAATTCTTGTCGTTGGTTTAGATTTGATTTCTAAATTGTTCAATGCCTGTTCTAAATCGACAAGGAGGGTCTCTGTCTTCTCAATTCCGGCAGATAGTCGAACCGTATTGGGCCTAACTCCAAAAACAGTTCTGCGTTCTGGCGGCATATAAAGCAATGTTGTAAGATACGGTATACAAATCAGTGATTCAGTTGCTCCCAAACTGACTGCATGACATATTACTTTAAGCTCGCTTATAAATTGTTTAGCATCTTCCTGGTTGTTTCCAACGTCGAACGCCAATACTCCACCAAAACCGTTCTGCATCTGTCTTATGGCAGTAGCATATCCTGGATCGTCTTTTAGTCCCGGATATCGTACGTTTGAAATTTTAGAATTGTCCGCTAAATATTCTGCCATGGCCGTTGCATTGCCTGCCATTTTTTCTGCTCGCAGTTCAAATGTTTTAAGGCCTCTTTCCAATAACGAGCCTGAATAGGCATCCAGGGTTGTCCCAATTGCCTGGCGGGTGAACCATAATTTATCATAATGGTTTTTTGAACCGGCGATTGCACCTGCCATAAGGTCGTTGTGTCCACCCAATCCCTTTGTGGCACTATGAACCACAATGTCGGCACCAAGTGAAAGCGGTTTTTGGTGGTAAGGCGTAGCAAAAGTATTATCCACCACCAAAAGGGCATTTGCCTTGTCGGCAACTTTACGTAAATGTACTATATCAAGGACTTTACATAATGGGTTACTGGGGCTTTCACAAAATATCATTCTGGTATTAGGCATGATATGTTCAGCAATCTTATGACTATCACAGGCATCAAGCCAGGTTATCTCAATACCCATTCGCTCGAGTATGAGAGATACCTTATAATGTGCCCCGTATATATCGTGGAACAAAATCAAATGGTCACCGGCACTTAGGTAGGTCAAATATACCATTGAACATGCAGCCATTCCCGAAGTGCAGATGATACAATCTTCAGCTTCCTCCAGCGCAGCTATTTTTTTCTCTACTGCTCGAACTGTAGGATTATCATCTCTATGATAGGTATAACCGTCTATTTCTCCGTCTGTGATCTGTTTTAAAACTTTAAATGAAGCGTAATGATAATTGACGGCGTTGACGATTGGCGTAACCATTGGTTTGTTACCATAAGGTGTTAGTGGATCACTCATAACTATTCTCCATAGATCTTTCAATCACGTAACAACATTGCAATTGCGACGGTAGTTGTCCAGAGTCCCTTTTGTCCTCTGGCTGTTTGCGTAATATTAGATGTTCTGATAATCAAGCCGCTGGCTTTATAGACCTGCTCTTTTTCAGACCAGGCTTGGTTCGGCTCAACTTCAAGTCCAAGAGTTGTTCCAAGCATATCCGCTGCCAAATCCTCAGCCATATCGGCTGCTTCCTGCTGATTCATCCCATACCCATGAACCTCACTGATATATCCCCAGTTATTTCTATTCTTGGGAACGGCAATACCTATTGAGGATGCAATTAAACGGCCATGTTCATCTGTGTCTGATCTTGCCATAACACAATAAGATATCTGGCCGGGAACAAGTGACTTTAATCCATTTTCACGGGCGATAATTTTACACTTTGGCGGAAGTATTGATGAAACCTGAACGAGGTTCTGCTGAGCTGCGCCGGCTTGCCGTAATGCTTCCTCGAAGGATTTCAATTGATATTTGTGTCTTCCTACTCCTTTTGTCAAAAATACTCTTGTTGGAACTAAGCTGTCCATGTTAATTTCCAAAGATTTCTTATATATTTGCTTCAATTATTAATAACACATATACACGACGCAACTTTGTGCGGAAGACCAATAACCAGTTGCTCCCTTTTGATACCGCCATATCTTCTGGAATCAGGATAATGCCTATTAAAAAGTAATCTTATCACCCGTACCTAAAAACATACATTTGTTGCCAAAAGCATACTTGAAATATTCAATAGCTTTATGTCCTGTACAATGTAAAGGAATCACTTTTTGAACTTCGTACTTGTTGAGGCTTTCAATTGTATTTCCAATTCGCATCTGACTTGCATTCAACAGGTGCATGCCACCGATGACAGCATATACTTTATTTTGACCTGTTAAATTACTGATATAGTCAAGTGTATTTACTACTCCCGAATGAGCACAGCCAAAAACAACGACCAATCCCTTTGATGATTCTATAAATAATGCCTGATCATCCAAAAGTTTGTCGGGTTTCTTACAACCCTCGTCAACATAAAAGGCTCCCCCGACATCTTCAAAATCGTTAAGACGCGGTATTTGTCCGGTGACTGCCAGCCCGGGGTATAAGTAAGCAGACGTTGCCGTCCATATCACATGACGGCCCCGGATGGCCTTCTTTGCAGAGTCAGGCATGCCGATATACTTTGCATTCGAATCTTTTTGACTGAATTTTGGTTCAGTAGCTGACGGGTGCAAATAAACCTTTGTTTTGGGCGCGATATCAAGAGTGGCAGACAAACCGCCGGTATGGTCATAATGACCGTGGCTTATAACAATCGCATCTGTACAAGCCAAATCGACACCGAGTTTCTTCGCATTTTTCATAACAGCATTACTCTGACCGGTATCAAAAAGCACTTTTTTATCGCCGTATTCAATCCAGAATGATAACCCATGTTCGGTCTTCAGGCCGGCTGTATGTGCTGTGTTTTCAATCAGAATTGTTATGTTAATATCTTCTTCCATATTTTATAAATCTGCCAGATCGGGTTTACTTACAAATTTTCCCATAGCACAAGCCTTTATTTGTTCGTTCTGAACTATCTCAGCCTCCAATAAATATAGAGTATTTGAATTGTTTTTAATCCACGCCCTGACAATCGCATCCTTTTCCAGTTCAAGTGTTTGCTTAAAACGTATTTTAAGCTCGGCGGTTACTGCGGCCACATCTTGCGCAAACAGACAATTACCCATGGCGCCGTCAAAGATTGCTGAAATTATCCCTCCATGGGGTATACCATTATAACCCTGTGACCAGCCATCCAGCTTAAACTCCGAAAAGACACAATTGCTATTTTCATCATAATGAAAATCCAAATGAAGCCCGCAATGATTGGATTTACTGCACACAAAACAGTTCTGGTGAACAGAGTCATGGAATTTAGCCAAATTAAAATCATGGGTTTTAATGATCACAGATATTGGCTCCTGTCTGCAAAGTACCATTCAAATAAGATTCGGCTACTTGTTGCGGTGCGTCAACCGGAGCTCCTACCATGACTTTTATGCCGTATTGTTCAAACAGCATCTGTGCTCGCTTTCCCATGCCACCTGTAATGATAAGGTTAACATAAATGCCACTTAGCCACTTCGGCAGGGCACCAGGTTCGTGTGAAGGTGCGTCAAAAATCTCAGTATTAATTATCTTTTTGTCAGTCGGATTCACATCGACTACAGCAAACTGATTACAGTGGCCGAAGTGCAGGCTCAATTTTCCCTGTACTAATGGAATCGCTATACGCATAAAATTTCCCTTCATTTAAGTTTCTTTTTGTCCCAAGTCTATAAACTGCAGGACACTCTGTTTAAAGGCTAGGGCTGCCTGACTGTCTTTGTATTGCTGAATATATGGTTTGCCGGAATCACAGGCTTCAACAATTGCAGGATCGATAGGTATCCTGCCCAAAAAAGGAACACCCATTTCTTCTGCCATTTTTTCTCCGCCGCCCGATTTGAATATATCAGTTTTATGACCGCACTTAGGGCATACAAAACCGCTCATATTTTCTATCACACCCAGGATATTTACGTTCAGGTTCCTGCAGAAAGTAATGCCTTTTCGGACATCAGACAAAGCCACTTCCTGTGGCGTGGTAACAATTATCGCTCCGGTACATTTTTCAAGAAGCTGAACAATCGAAAGAGGCTCATCTCCGGTGCCTGGGGGAGAATCAATAATCAGATAATCCAGACTTCCCCACTGGACATCTTTCAAAAATTGTTTGATCATATGATACTTTCGCGGACCTCGCCATATGATCGCTGTATCTTTTCCCTGCAATAAGAAACCTATTGACATGACCTTAAGATTGTTTGTTATCTCTACAGGCAGTATGTCTTGTCCATCTGAACTAATCCTGGCATCTTCGAGGTTCAAGACTTTCGGTATGCTTGGGCCATGGATATCAATATCCAGCAATCCAGCTTTTTTACCTGCAAGTGCCAGTGAAATTGCCAGATTTACCGATACTGTGCTCTTGCCAACGCCGCCTTTGCCGGAAAGGACAAGTATTTTATTGTTTATCCGGCTCATCCGCTGACGAATTTGCTGCTGTTCGATCTCCATTTGTCTTTTCATATCTTGCTGGTCTTGTGTAGCTTGATTTTCCATATTTAGATATTCCTCAAAAAATTACTTAGACTTATCCAACGGACAAGCATTTGAAATCTTAAAATCCACAACTACATTGTACTTTTCAGCTATTTGTCCGAAAGCTTCCTGTAAAGCTTTGAATATGATATCTGATTCTCCAATAACTAAACTATCCATAGTCCGTGTTTCGACTTTTAAGCCCCTGTCTTTCAATATCCTGCAAAACTCACCAATGGGCTCGGAAAGAGATTTTGTCTTCAACGGATAAATGCTTATTTGTGCCTGGACTTTCATAATTGCAACTCAACTGCTATAAAAGCGTCTTTCTTACGGCCCACAAGTCGAAGCAAAAAGTCCCAAAATGGCGATAACCATATCAGTAATTTGTTTCTAATAACAAAGCCGTATATTCTTATCTTTACCGTACCATATTGTTCGATAAAATTTCGCAGATGCTGTGGTGAAAATAATTGTGCATGAGCATACACGCTTTCTGCATTATTTTGCCTTTTTTGAGTATAAGAAGATAAAGAATTTAATACGTCAAACAAAAGGCTTGCCTTCGATTGATTTGTCACGCTATAGATATCCTTAGCCCAGGGCATAAGTAATTTCTCTGAACATTGATTTTACTTTCTCAGCTATATCACCACCGGTATATTCAATCAGGGTAGCTTTCATTATCTGTGCTTTTGTGAAAGATTCGTCGTAAGGTATTTTGCCGATAACCCTTAAACCTTTCTCTTTTGAACCTTTTTCTATTCTGTCTGTCATCTCAGGATTGATATCCGCTTTATTAATACAAACCAGGGTTTGAATACCGAAATTTGAGGTAAGCTGCGCGACTCTTTCGAGGTCGTGTATTCCTGAAAGGGTAGGTTCTGTAACCACAAGGACCAAGTCTGCGCCCGTAATCGAGGCAATCACAGGACAGCCAATTCCGGGAGAGCCATCCACAATCAATAAATTTTTATTTTGCTCTTCGGCAATTCTTTTGGCTTCTTTGCGAATCAATGTTACTAACTTGCCGCTGTTTTCTTCCGCTATACCTAATTTGGCGTGAACCATTGGTCCAAATCGAGTATCCGATATAAACCATTGACCGTTAATTGCATCTTTGAATTCAATAGCTTCTACCGGGCAGAATTCGACACAGACTTTGCAGCCCTCACAGGATACTGGATCAATGGTATATGTTTTTTCTACGGTTGCATTCGCAGATCCGTTAAGATTAATGGCACCAAACCGGCACATATCTGCACATTTACCGCATCCGATACATTTTTCAGTAATAATTGAAGCCTGTTTGCCGCCGGAAAAATCTAACTCTTGTTTTATCTTTGGTTCTAAAACAAGGTGCAGATCGGCAGCATCGACATCGCAATCCGCAACCACAGCCTTCTGAGCCAATGATGCGAATGCTGCTGTGATACTGGTTTTTCCCGTCCCGCCTTTGCCGCTTATTACTACTAATTCCTTCATAAAACTTTCCTTCTTGTTTTATATTAACATAGATACAAGTTTGTTAATAAATTTATACTGAGATAGTGGTTATTCTTATTTGTTTATTGCGCTTCTCAAATCATTTATTCTGGATATGGTCTGATCAGCTACCTTTTTTTCCTTATTAAAGTAACGAATCATCCGTTCGTAAAATTCCCCTTTTTCTTGTGTTGTCTGAAAATGCTTTAAAAGTTCTTTCGTCTTTGTTATGTTTGCTTCGACTTCCTGAGGAATCCTCTCGCTATCGTGTCTTACGGCATCCTGTGGGCATACATCATGACATTTGCCGCACCGGATACACTTGTCATCATTGATAATTGCTTTGCTGTCTTGGTCCTGCGTAATTGCCTCTACAGGACACTCATCTACACAAATACCGCAGCTGACACATAAATCCTGATTTACCCATGGCATGTTTTTATTCTCCTAACTGTTTATTTTTCTTTAATTTCAATTTCCAACTGATAATCGACAGAACAGGTGACAGAACGAGAGACAAGGCAATATTTTTCAGCTAAATGGCCTGCTTCCTGAATTTTGTCAGCAAACTTGTCTTCAGGCAATTGAACTTTTGCCTGGACTTCGACATTTGTAAACCGGAATCCATCAGATTGTTTTTCAAGCCGACCTGAGGCCTGCGAATTGTATGATAAAGTCTCGATTTTAAACTTTTGCGTAAAATATAAAAACGTATTCATCAAGCAGCTGTTAATTGCAGCGACAAACATCTCCTCCGGGTTAAGACCTTGTCCACCGCCGCCAAATTCAGCGGCAGCTCCGATTTCCATCTGGCCGGGGCCGCTGAACATCACTTTTGCCGGTTCATCTTGATTTCGAGATATTGTATTCTTGAATATGTACGTCCTTTCATTTTTCATATATTTTGACCTTCGTTTACTCTTTCTTATTAACGCGGGTTCAATTATAGTAACACCTAAAATGAAATAACCTTGTCTGTATCTGCAACCCACCGCGCCAGTTCAGTCATCTTTGCTTCCTGAGCTCCTTCAAAATAAGGCTCTCCCTTGTGGATGCCGCAGCGTACTTTACAGGTACCGCATACCTTAACAGGGATATTTTTGGCTATTAGTTACTTTAGCATTTTTACCAAATCAAAATAGCCCTCCGGCTGCTCGGTTATATCACGAGCCAGATCCACCGAATCGTTCATTAAAAATATATTTACCTCCAAACCGGCATTAAGCAGTTGGTCTGCCAGTCAAAGCCCATTCCAGGTTATATCGGTACCGTCATAAGGATTTCTGTTAAATACAAGAAGAACGCTTGCTGTCATTGGTTTTTCCTTTTTCTTTATCAGAGTCAAAAAACTTCTCTCGCCACCAGAGGAAATGTCCCCAGGGATTGTCGAGTTTGAATTTGTCATTCTCTGATATACCTTCCCAGGTACTGATTTCTTCCAGTAATTCCGGGCAGGGCTTGTCTTCGGCTAATAGTTCATAGGCACAGTTGGCTAGTGTAAATTTTTTATTTGCATCAGGGTCGTTCGAATTCTTATCAGGGTGAAATTTCGTTGCAACTCGCCTATAAGCTTTTTTTAGCTGCTCTTTGCTTGCGTTCTCCCCAACTTCCAGAATCTTGCAAGCGGCTTTGCGGGCCTCCAGATCCCTGGTTATCTTCTCCATAAAGTCCCGGTCGTGTTTCAATTATCTTTACCCATCCTTTTTATATCTTCATACAATTTCAAAAACTTTTGCATATAATCGGGCATTGCCTCAACTATCATAATACCTCGTGAATAGCTTTCGGCAATTTTGCGGTCGTTGGGAATCTCGAGTAATACTTCTATACCTTCCTTTTTGCAATACCGAACTACTGCATCGTCGCCAATATCGCTGCGATTTATTGCAACCGCAAAGGGGAGCTTCAGTTCTCTTACCATCCCAACCGCTAATTCAAGGTCATTTAAGCCGAAAGGAGTTGGTTCGGTAACGAGTAAAACAAAATCGCTTCCTTTTATCGCTTCAATTACAGGACATGATGTTCCCGGTGGAACGTCCAGAATAGTTAAACCATCTATTGCTTTTTGCTTTACATATTTTATTAATGCCGGTGTCTGAATAGCTCCAATATTCAGCTTTCCATGACCAAAATAAATACCATTCGATTTGCCAAATTCAGCGATTCCTATTTTCCGCTGCTTTTCGGTAATAGCCCCTTCCGGACAAATTGCCATACACCCGCCGCATGAATGACAAAGCTCCTCAAAGACCAAAACTTTGCCCTTTATACAGGTAATCGCACTGTATTGACAAAGCTGGCCGCATTTGCCGCAGCCTGTACATTTATCCGTATCAACTTCGGGTACACCAACTGTAACATCTTGTCTAACTTCAATATCAGGCTTCAAAAATATGTGGCCGTTTGGCTCTTCGACGTCGCAGTCAAGATACTGCACCCTTTTGCTCGTCCGGGCGATCGAACAAGCAAGATTTGTGGCTATCGTTGTCTTACCTGTCCCACCTTTACCACTTGCAATCGCTATTTTCATACCAAATCTACTCCATGTATGCATCAACTTGATTCCAATCAAATTTATCTTTCGCAATCCAACCGCTTTGCGGCAATGAGTCAAAGCAGACCGGTTTCGGATTGCACCATTGATTACCTGGCAATATATCCCATTTTGTATACCTGTTCATCGGCGAAGTGGTTTTATCTATCCTGTAACCGGCCGGATGAAATCCGACATTGATTTCTGTGGCTTTGAATGTCTGCTCCATCATTTATCTCCGCTATGTATTATTAAAACGCTTCCTAATATATTGACAGTAAACAGCTGCCGCAGGATTATGACCTGACACCCTGTCCTTAGCTATGAGTGTTGTCACTGGAGCCTTAGAGGCCTTTGAAAAAATAGCATCATGGCCGACACAAAGCCCGCAGATAACATTGAGTTGAGTCTCTGCCTCATTAAGCAGTTGAGCCTGCCCGGCGGGATTGCACATAACCTCTTTGTTTTTTAATAAAATCTGCGGTAAGTCAAAATCTTTCTTGTCAATTCCACAGACCTTACAACACACAGATACCACCTCGAAATGTATCGAAAGAATCTCATCGATAATCTTAGCTTCTTCACTCAAACCGATACAAAAAGCCAAACCAATTCTTCGATATTGTAGTTGCTTGGCAAAAAGTACTATCTCGCCTAATCGTGTTTCCCTGCCATAATAGCTCGCTTCGATTGTCGAAGCAGCCCTGTGCAATTCTGTTATTTGATTATCTTGATATAATTGCTTATGATCATTATCCTTTGAAAAACAATCCTTGCCATCACGACATTCTTTACTTTCACATCTCGCACATTTCGGTGATATAGTCTTTCCCACTGAGTTAGTCCTTTGGTCTATTCTCATCGTTAACAAATAAGACTTTTGCTTTTAAATCTTTTGCTTGTTCATCGGGTACCTGGCAATAAGATATAATTATGACTTTATCACCGATAGTTCCTAATCTGGCTGCCGGACCGTTTAATAGAATCATCCCCGAATCTTTCGGTGCTGAAATGGTATAAGTTATAAAACGCTGACCATTGTTTATATTCAGCACATGAACCTGCTCACCCGGTAATATATCCGCTCTATCAAGAAGATTTTGATCAATAGTTATACTACCTTCGTAATCCAGCTCCGTACCGGTTAATGTAGCACCATGTATTTTGGATTTTAGAATAAACCGTTTCATTCGCTTACTTCTCGTAGTTATAATTACGTTAAGATATTTTGCTTGCTTGGATTATTCTCTTTAGCTATAAATTTTCTGTTGTGTAATTGTAATCGCGCCATTCGGGCACTCAGATACACACACAGCACAGGCAGTACAAAGTTTAGGATTGACAACAGCATATTCGTTTATACTGATAGCTCCGGCAGGGCACACATCTTTGCAAATACCACAGCCGTTACACTTATCTGTCTGTACAAAAGCAGCAGCTTTACGGCCGCTTTCTAACTCAGATATTCTTTTTTCTATTTCATGTTTCTGTTGTTGTAACATCTGGGCCTGCTGTTTTAATTGGTCCAATTCCGATTGGTCTTTAGTTGGTACATTTGATGGCTGAAAGACATCCGGACCTGCTGCTGGGTCTGGCATAGGTGGACTCATTCCCATTCCCATTCCCCTGCCCCTGCCCATACCCATACCGCCACCCATGCCTCTGCCGCCACCCATACCGCGTCCTCTACCGCCGCCTCTGCCCATACCTGCACCCGGATTACCCATTCCAGGATTGCCCGAACCGGAAAACATCTGATCTGTTTGTTGTTCTGAGCCGATGCCGAAATGGCTTTGCACATTAGGGCTATCGGTCGAAGCAAATCTGCCTGCTTTGAACTGTTCAACAGCATTGCGTATATTTCCGCTGACACCAACGATAACCTGTATGCCTGCCTGACCAAAAACGGCAAATGCGTTAGGCCCACAGTTACCTGTTAGCACAGTCGTTACGCCTTTTTCCGACATTAACTGTGCGGATTGAATCCCAGCACCACCACCAAGGGCGACGTTCGGATTTTCGATCGCCTCGAATTGCATTGTGTCGGCGTCAATAATCAAAAAAAAGGGGCACCGACCAAACCGGGCCTCCACATTGTCGTCAAGAGTGGGTCCTGTTGATGTTACTGCAATTTTCATGAGTTTCCCTTTCTAACTTAACGGACATGTCCCCGTTGGGCAACTGTCACTACCGCCCGATTTTGAGCTGCTTCCTGCAGAAAATGTTGAAAAAAGTCTCTGCATTTCGTTGCTGCCGCATTTTTCACAGGCATGCTTTTTGCTGCTGCCGGCCTTTTCGAGGAATTCTGTTTTGTGCCCGCATTTTTTACATTTATACTCAAATATCGGCATCTTAATATCTCCTAAGATTTAGATCCTTTTAGCCATTCAGCAAATCCCTCTAAAATTTATAGACATTCTTCAGCTATACGAAAAGTCAGGAAGGGCGAGCAGCTCGCCCTTCGCCTTTTTTATTCGCATAGTTACATTAGTCTGACTTCTCTTTTTCCAGCTCTTCGATGCGTTTGTTAATATCGTTGAGCGATTGTTGCAGGTATTCTGATTGTTGCTTTAGAGCCTGCCGTTCCTGTTCGGCAGTCGGTGCTGCGGGAAAGCTGCCTGGATAAGCATTCGGATAACCGTAAGTACCACTGGCATATCCGCCCCAGGCGGGCATGCCGTATCCAGCTCTTGCCCAGCCCGGAAGGCCGGTTGCATAATACCAGTTGCGGCGGCCCCAGCCACCGCCACGGCCCCAGCCAAAATATCCACGTCCGCCAACAGGATTTGCATAACCCGGCACTGAATAACCGGCACAAAAACCCGCAGCCCTGCCTGTCATTGGTCCCATACCTCCAGGACCTGTTCCATCGCCACCTGGCATGATAATTCTCCTTTCAAAAAAGTTAACTTCTCGTCATTTTCGTACCACATTTTGGACAGTTTATTTGATTACACGGCTGTCCGGCAACGTGAGCGGCTGTTGCTCCGCAACTTGGGCAGACACAATTTCCGCCCGGTCCTGCTGCAAATGGTCCGCCCATCCTGCCTCTTCCCTGGCCCTGAGCTCGTCCCATACCACGTCCTGTGCCGGGCCCCTGGCCTGTTGGGCCTGTACCGTCACCTCTTGGCATAATCTATCCTTTCAAAGTTACATTCTTACTATATTACCAGCGGCCAAATCTGCCCCTGCCGCGACCTCTGCCCCAGCCTCTGCCTCGGCCGAAACCTCGAGCGAAGCCAAAACCTCTGCCCAGCCACGGATTGCCGTAACCGGCATAAGGTACACCGTAAACGGCTCCATTGCCGTATGTACCAGCACCATATGGTCCGATTGCTGGTGTAACATGACCATAAAAACCAGTTCTGCCGGCAACCGGATTCATGTAACCAGGCACCGGGTAGCCTGCGCAAAAGCCGACAGCTCTTCCAGTCATTGGACCCAATCCTGTTGGACCTGTACCATCTCCACGAGGCATACTAATCACCTCCTTTCCGGGATTTTCAAAATTTTTAACTTTTTGACCAATTGATTCAGCTTGTAATCCGGCAAAGCCTTCTACCTGGCTCGGATTTTCTTCAGAAGTTGTCAAAACACAAAATCCTTGGCCTCTTCCTGTCATAGGACCTTGACCTAATGGACCTGTACCATCAAAACCCGGCATTTATTCAGCTCCTTAATTAAATCAACAATGTCATCATCAAACGCTTCTCAAATATTTAGCTTCTTCTTAAAATCATTTCTCCAACTTCACAGCCCAGGTTCCTGGCGATAACGGGGCACTTGGCCTTAAGGATGAAAAATATGTTTTTATCCATATCGCTAAGAGTTTCGTAATTGCCCTGCCCCTTGGCTATAACTAAATCTGCTTTGTTAAAATAATCTTTGAAAGATTGAGAGCAGATTTCAAGAATTGTCCCCGGTGCATCAGAGCCATTGTCGATTACTTCAACAATTTTAGGCAGGCCGGCAAGGATAGCGTCTTCCATCGTAGCATCATTTATTACAGGAGAACCCTTGACTGCCACAGTGATTTTTTCTGTTGGTAACTGCTCAATCAATAAACGGTCAAAAACAATCTCACCGGCGTTGTCTGCCAAGTAAAGAATGTCTTCTGTTTCATTTAAAACACTGCGGAAAGCCTCCATCTGCATACCTGAAGGTTCTCCGGAAAGACACTGGTTTATCGTTTCGGCCAGTTCTGTTTCCTGCAATTGGCTTTTAAGCCCAAGATCAATGATATTTCCGGCTATTGCCAGACGAACCGCAGTTTCAAGGGGATCTTCTGACTCGACGACTAACTTACGCAATTTGGGATACAACTTCAAAGCCGCATTATTAAAACGCTGCTTAACAACACGATAAGGATCTTCAAGTCCTGTCAGTTCTCGAATCCGCCGATGTATTTTTTGTCCGATTACCGGCGGGGTTTTGCTTAGGTCCAGATTGTTTGCCAGACCAAGTACTCCACGCACCACCTTTTCATGAATATGTACATCCTTTGTAGCAAGTCTGGCCGCGTCGAGCGATTGTCTGATAAAACATGGAATACAATCCAGATATATATGCATTAGTTTATCTGCTCCATTTAGGATCTAAATCCAATGGCCTTCAACGTTCGCGTTATCAACTTCTTTTAATTTGCCTGCCTTGAATGATTCCACCGCTTCGGCAATAGTTTGTTTCTCAGCCAGGAATATTTTCACATTTGCCGAACTGAGTGTCTTAAAAGCATTCGGACCTACATTTCCGGTTATTACAGCCTCGACATCGAGATTGGCTATGTTTTGTCCGGTTTGAATTCCTGCCCCTTGTACAGCATTCAGATTTACTTCATTGTCATGCACAACAAAGTCACCGGTTTCTGTGTCGACTACGAGCAGAAACTTTGCTCTGCCGAATCTCTGGTCAACTTCGCTTGTAAGCTCTTTGGCTTGTGATGTTACAGCTATTTTCATTGTTTCCTTTCTTTATTTGTCTTCTTAGACTCCGTCCCTTTCGGTTACATAAAATTTCCCGATTAACTTGGTGAATTCATTTCTTAATGTTGTCCGTGTTGCCATCTGCAACTTCGCCGCCACCTAAGGCCTCGTCGTGCGCCGGGCCAGCAGCCTGGCATAATGAACTCCGGCCTTATCAGTTGACCAGTTAGATATGCCCCAAGTACACTCTCGACATTTCCGGTTACAAAAGGCAAAACCTCAATTCCGGATTGCATAACCATATTGGCAAGTAGTCGCGATACTGCTCCACAAATCAATACATCTGCTCCAAGACTTTTTAATTTGTCTACACGTTGTTGCAACAATAATCCTTGTAATTCTACTTCGTAGCGTTTTGTTTCTTTGCCGTTTTCGATATCTACCAATAAAAGCCTATGGGCAAAGTCGTATACATTTGAAACAAAATTGCCATATACTGGTATAGCTACTTTCATAGTTATAAGCCTTTCAAGTAAAACTAGTGCAACTAATATGCCGGCATATGGGATTCAAAGGCAGAATTTGCTTAAGTTCATATATAACAAAAGATTAAAAAAGAATTGTTTATTTTGTTGAGATAATAAAAGCGATAAAATGTCGCATATTGCAACGCTTTGGCAAGGATTAGGGTTGCAAAATGCTACCGTTTTTGGCCTAAATGCAATTCAGATTAGTTTATATCGAACGCCTTCATTTTCCGAAATAATGTACTTTTATCGATACCAAGCTGTTTGGCTGCTACGGTTTTGTTGCCCTTATTTCTTTTAAGAGCCTGTTTTATCAAAATAATCTGCATCTGTTTAATAGTGGCTGGCTCGCTTTCTTTCGTCGATTCAGATTTCAGATAAGGGCGGACCGATGAAGGCAGGTGTCTGGCTTCTATCACCTCGTCCTCACAGAGAACAAAACAATGCTCAATGATATTCTCAAGCTCACGAATATTACCCGGGTAATCATAGGACAATAGAGTTGCTGTCACTTCGTTTGTAACACAGCAAATATTCTTATTATGTAACTGATTAAATCTGCTGATAAAATGCTCTACTATCAAAGGAATGTCTTCTTTCCTGTCCCTTAGTGGGGGTAATTCGAGTTTCATCACATTGATTCTATAATACAAATCATCTCTGAACTTATCTTCTTTAACAAGCTGGTCGAGTTTTTTATTCGTGGCTGTGATGATACGAACATCAGCCTTCACGGGCGCAATACCACCAACCGGTTCATAAGTTTTGTCCTGCAGAAATCGCAGCAGTTTAACCTGAACAGAAGCAGAGACATCGCCAATCTCATCCAGAAATATCGTGCCGCCCTGGGCCAAATTAAACCGTCCGGGTTTATCCTTTTTGGCATCTGTAAAAGCACCGGCTTTATAACCAAACAACTCGGACTCCAAGAGTGTATCAGGTAAAGCGCCACAATTCACTGGAACGAAAGGTTTATCCTTTCGGAAACTAAGGTTATGAATAGCTCTTGCGAAAAGCTCTTTACCTGTACCACTTTCACCCTCAATTAGAATTGTTGTGTTACTTTCAGCAATGTTAGGCAATATAGCAAAGAGATTCTGCATCTTATGGCTTTGGCTGATTATATCTTCAAATGAATAACGGCCTTGGATTTCCTTACGAAGTTGTTCAATTGCACTTGTATCACGAAAAGTTTCAACTCCCCCAATAACTTTACCTTTTTTATCTTTTAATAAAGTTGTAGATATAGCTATTGCTCTTTTTATGCCTTCTGCATCGATGATGTGTACAGCTTTGTTCATTATGGGTTTACCGGTTTTCATCGTTGCTGCCAGTGTACAGTCGGTTTCACAAACATCCGCTCTTAAAACATCTCTGCAGTATTGGCCAAGAGCCTTTTCTCGTGGAATACCGGTAATCTTTTCTGCTGCTTTGTTAAAAGAGGTAATCCGCCAATCCAAATCAATAGTGAAAACACCTTCACTTATTGAATCCAGGATAACGTTTTGGACTTCATTCTGTGTTTTACCTGACATAACTTGCTTTTACCATATATAGGTGCATTTCGCAACCGTTGTTATGTGAGCCTACAAGCCAAAAATTTTATCCCTTGCATTATTGAGCTTATTCAAATATTCTGACATCTGTAAGTTCTTAACAGGTTTGACAAGCTCACTGAGCCCGGAAGATATTAGAAATCAATAGAAGATTTAGGAGAGGAATGGAACTATGATTATTAAAATTCTTTTAGGTGTGCTGATTGGAGGAGCAATTGGTGCGGTTGCAGGCTATTTCGGTAAGTGTTCTTCTGGTGCCTGCCCGTTGACGGCAAATCCTTACCGGGGCGCAATCTATGGTACGATAGTGGGAGCATTATTGGCATCGGCACTCTCGATACTACCGAAAGAGAAACCGGAAGGATCAGAAGTTTTCCGGGAAGTTGTCCAGGTTGAAAAAAAATCTGATCCCAACCTCGAAAAGCTTAAAGCAAATGGGAGTCCCTTTATGGAATCATTGACGAAAGAAACCTTTTTACAAAAAGTATTCAATTATGAGCAGAATAAAGAATGGAAGTTTGAAGGTGAACTTCCCTGCATTATTGATTTTTACGCTGATTGGTGTGGCCCTTGTAAAATGGTAGAACCTATTCTAAAAGAGCTTGCTGAAGAATACCAAGGTAAGATCAATATTTACAGAGTAGACACACAAGCTCAGCCGGAATTAGCGGCTGCTTTTGGTATTCAGAGCATCCCCAGTCTGCTTTTTGTGCCGTTAAATGACAAACCGCAAATGGCAGTAGGTTCCTTACCAAAAGAAACACTGAAACAAACAATACAAGAAATATTGATAGTTGAGTAACGTGGTTCTATCTTCCACGCTTAGCTTATAGCCTGGCAATTGATCTTATAGCTATATAATACGGCAGACGGGCAAGGTCTATCGCGATATCGATATTTATCACTTTGACTTTTTTACGGCCTTTTTTATAACACGGTGAAAAACTCAAGATACCCTCAATCCCCGCCGCGACGAGCCTATATGGTAAAGCATATCAGAATCTTCATCTCCTTTTCCTGGATATAATAATCAGTCATCATAATGCCATACTCAGATGCGGCTAAGGAAGTGGCCTGTCATTTCATAAGCTCTGGCTCGGCAGCCTTCGCACGATGAGCTCCTTGTCAGCAAGGATCGCCGGGTGCAGATCGACGTCGAACCCGCCTCCGCGGCCGCACTCTTCTTTAATGGAATCCTTTAACTTTCAAGGCACGCTGCAAAGAAAGCTCTCTCAGAGAATTTGGCACGCACCTATTCGAAGTCGATGATTCAGGGGATAAAATTATTGTGGGTAAGCCTTATTGGCCGTCCATTGTATTCAAATACTCACCATTGACTAAAAAGCCCCAAACTGGCTGATTTTAAGCCCTTTTTACACCTATCTCGGCAAGAAAATAAATCCCCAAGGGATTTATCCCAAAAAGAACCATCATGGCAAACGCAGAGCGGCAATCTTTAATACATCTATTTTAATAAACGTCACGAGTTTTACACTTAGGATGTCCCCATCCATCTTTTAACTTTATAAATACTATCTTCTAAATCATCACGAATTTGATATACCCAGAATCTAATTACATCCCATCCAAGCTCAATTAACCTGTGATTTCTAATTTGATCTCGTCGACATAATTCTCCATCCCAATTTCGGTGATACCGCTCACCATCAATTTCAATGTTCAGTTTACGCTCACCAGCAATTATAGCAAAATCGAGAATATATTTTTCAACAGAATATTGAGGAATAGGTCGAAGGCCATTTTCATATAACTTTTTATAGAAAAATCGCTCCCAGTCTGAAACAAGTTCTGGACGCGAAACCTGTGGATACTCAGGCCCAAGATCATCCTTATCATAATGTTTTTCAGTAATCCCTCTTCTACTCAAGCCATCTATATAGGAAGCAAATTTAGACAAGTAGTCAACGCTACAATTAAGCGCAGCTGCTTTATCACCTACTACAATTAACGCCGCTCGTGCACGTGTAATAGCAACATTGAAAAGATTAGGTGTACTGCGAAGAAAACCCAAAGATCCATCACTTATACCACCGGAGACTGCCGGAGAGAATATTATTATGTCTCTTTCATCACCTTGGAATTTATGTACTGTATCGGCAAGAAAATCTAAATCGGCGAGTCGAGTTCCTATATATTGGTGATTGAACACTAAATCACGTATCTTATTAGTTTGTGCCCTAAATGGACTAACAACGCCAATGCTTCCTCTGTATCCCTGCATTACAAGTCTCTGGATCTCATCTACAACCGCCACTGCTTCCTGATTATTGACTGAACCACCCGTACTTGGCCTAATTGTTTTACCTTTTACATCTATCCAGCGCACGACAGGCTCTCCACTTTTAAGGAAGTTAAGTCGTTCATAGTTTGTTGCAACCCGCAATCTACCTTCATAAAAGTGACTATTGGAGAACTCTATAATATCAGCGTGTGAACGATGATGATCTCGAAGGTTAACTATGTCTTCGCTCCTACATAGACTACTTGCAAGGTCAAAGAGTGATTTTGTCGAATAACTCCAGCGAGCATAATCACTAACCAGTTCATGCTTAGTTAATAATTGTGTATCTTGCTGCTTTGATAGTGTACTAATATGCCTTAGCTGTTTTGGATCACCAATTACAACAATATTTCGAGCTCGAAAAAGCAAAGGAAGTGCCGAGGCAATATCACACTGGCTGGCTTCATCGATTACAAGAAGGTCAAAAAAGCTTGGTTCAAAGGGTATTCTTCTTCTTGTGGAGAGCGAAGTAACCGCCCAGCATGAAAGTATTGAGGTGATTTTAGGAAATAACTGATAATATTTTTGAAAAACTTTACGCCCTAATTTTTGGTTGGTTTCATTTGCTGATACGATCAGTTGAAGCAACGAACTATAATCTCCAAGCAACCTACGATCCTCCTGTGTCATTCGTGCCGGTTGAAGACGCAACCATGACTCCCAGAGAGATTCGGAATTTTCTGAAATATCCTTTGTCAAATTTATTCGCATTCTGCTGATTTCCTCAAGAGGCCTTGCTTCGGTTAATTCCTTTAATTTTAAAAAATATGTTTTAACACCTTTAACCTTTCCTAACCATTCTAAGAGCATTTTTCCGCTACAAATCCATGTGTGGATTGATGTGTCATTTGGTTCTTGGCTCGGTATCTCAAATGCTATTCTGTCCGCTGTTTCACGGAAAATTCTTGACGCCTGTGCTAAAAGCTCATATCGTTTTTTCTTAATAAATATCCAAAACAATCTGGTGAAAAAGGATTGTTTTGAACAATCGGCTTGGAATAGAGCATGTTGGAATAAATCAGCTTCCTCATCAATATCGTTAATGTTGAAATTGCAAATATCTTGAAATAAAGCTTGTTCAATGTTCTGTCGAAAGTTTTCAACAGTTTGTTCTAAGTGGTCGACTTCGTTTCGTAGGTTTAACAAATATGTTATTTCATTATCAAATAAGTTTAATCTATCCTGCAGTTTCGCATAAACGCTTTCAGATTCTTCATATCTCAGACGGTCATCATCAGTAGCTGTAGCTGCAAGGAGCGTCACAAGATACTCGGCTAATTTGCTTTGATATTCATTTCTTCCTAACCTTAACAATATGGGGCGCGGCCCAAGAGCATTTACTCTCGTTTCTACCACATCCACCGCCTTATTATTTTTGCTTGCAAATAAAACTGTTTTCCCCTGCCAAGCAGCATTAACAAGGATCGATGTTACAACTTGAGATTTTCCGGTACCTGGAGGACCAGTGACAACTGTAAGCGGATTAGATAAAGCCTGTCTTACTGCCTGTCGTTGCTCACTATTTAGAGGCAAGACTTCTAAAAGTGTTGTTTGGTCGCTTATACAGGAATCTATTGTTTCATTGCTAAGCCATGCACCGAGAGCTGTGTTTGCATACTTTTCTTTGTCGGTTGATTGTAACATTCCTAATTCGGTTTCAAGGCCTCTTGTATACCATGAACGTTCGATGGGTACAATAATAGCCCGATTATATATACCTTGTTCACAAATATTACTAAGAGGGGGTTCAGTGGTAAGCGTGTCTGGATCTGGAAATTCCTTCCAATCCCAATCAGGCCTAATCTCATGTAACCTGGCCATTATTTCATAAAGTTCAGGTTGTTCATTGTCTGTATTAGCAAGACCGAGTTCTTCTGTTAGTAAGATCGCCTCTTCCATTAAATTGACATTACCTTCATTTAACAAACTCTTCAATGCTCCAAAGTTTATTTGCGGCGGATCATCTGTTAAGGTTGGTTTTGCATAACGACTCTCAGGTTCTTGATAAGGGAATAGAAATAGTGGCTCAACAAAATAACCTTCCCAACCTTTTTTAGATTTAATCCATTTAAGACGTGATGGATAACCCAAATATAAACTCTGACGATTGCGATCGCGTCTAACTCGTTCCAATATTTGTCTGCCCTCATCAGTATCAAAGGGGTCGTTATCATTTAGAATAGGTAAATATGAGAGTTCTACGTAATCCAAATTGCCAAACTTTGAATCTGCGAAAACGCTGACTCCGCCAAGATCGTCATGACTCAAACAATCTAAATAATATCTGCATAACTGAGATAAAGGGGTATCGACTCGTTTAATTTCTTCTCCCCCTTGTTGTTGAGTTATTCGTGTTTCTTTAGGCCACCAGCGATAGCTTTTGTCTTGTTGAACTCTATTTCTCAGACGGCCGTAAAGTAATGAATTGACTTTTTTCTTTTCAATCCCTATATTTTTAGCTATCTGAGTTGCATTGGAGCCGGGTGAAGTGTTAATCTGTTCTAAAATAATAGCTTCAAGATTTTTTTTCTCTGCTTTTTTTATAACATCACCTTTTAATGATAATTTATCTAATCGAAATGTTCTCTCTTCATTACGATTACGACAAAAAGCACGGATATATACCTCAGGAAATCCTTCCCTCTGAAAAATTTCTAGAGGCTTAATATCTCGTTCTTGTCCAGGATTGCTTCCTCCGAAATAGATAACTTTTACCCATTTATTTTCATCCAAAGCATCTTTGATTTGCTCAAAAGACTCTTCATTAGAATTGCACACCGGTAATTTTTCACTCTCTCGCCAGTTATTAAGATCATCATCCATAACTATAAATTAAAATACATTAATCACAAAAAAATTGAGTTTTTAATAACCTTTTGTAGCTCGCTCAAAGTTGCTGATTGAATTATATCTTTATCCGGCGAAACGGCAAACATATTTCAGCGTATAGCGTGTAGCGGACAGCGTTCAGAAAAACAATAAAAACCTGTACGCCGCACGCTGTAGGCCGATCGCTGTATGTCAAACCCTGTCAGGTTACACTTAAGCCGAGCACCGAGCGGCAGTGCGGGCAGCAGAAGACCTTAACCACCGAAAGCAGTTTTCGCTTAGCGATCACGATTTTGTCCATATCTTTTTTGCAGTGAGGGCAAACCGGCTTGATATCTTCTTCCTTCATTTCGATCATCGGTATTGCTCCTGTAATTGAAAAACAATCTCTACATTTTTTCCCGGATGCATATTAAAACCGCGACTGTATTATATCTTTACACGGCAAAACGGCAAACATTTTTAGCTTTCAGCCCTTCGACTCGCTCAGGGCAGGCGGACAGTTGTCAGCTATCAGCGGTCAGCGTTTGGCTAACAGCTTACGGCTGACGACTGAAAACTTGGTGGGGCAGCCCTCGGCCATGAGCTCGGGCCGAATGGAGCCGCCACCCTACCTAATAAGGCGTTTGTGGACCACCAATCATTGATTGTTTTTGTGAGAAAAATTGGAAATTTTTCGTATTTCGTATGTAGTATATAGTATGTCGTGTTTGAAATTACATACTCTTGTTACGATATACAACATACGCTCGGCGAATCCTGAAAAAATACCCTTTTTTTGCCTAAAAACAGGGATTTTTCCTTTCATTAAGGGGGATTTTCCTTATAATAGCTAATAGCGTATAGCGGATAGCTTACAGCGGATAGGGAATAACAAGTTAAAAGTTCAAAGTGTAAAGTTCAAAGTTAAAGAATAACACAAAAATTCCATATTTAGCCGCCGGGCTTGCCCGGCGGGGATTCGACATACGTAGAGAACCTTCTACAAATCTAAAAAAAATGCAAAACGAACCCAATGTTAAAATAGGCAATTTAGTATAAACTCTTTGAAATAAGTAGATTAGGAGAAATATGGCGATTTTCAGTGATTTTGCTGGAAAAAAACGAAGCCAATTTAACGGCAGAAGACGGAATACAGAAGACAGAAGAAAAAAATTGAAAACAAAGCCAATTTGGTTTGGAGCCAAATTGGCATAAGCTCTTTGAAATAAATAAATTACGATAATCCGGCTTCGTCTGCGACTTCGCCGGGATAAGAAAACGAACCCAATTTCTCTCGTTTTTCGTGGTTCGGGGTGCGTATTGCCTAAAGGAACTTGAATTCATCCTTCATAGCAGTGCTACTGCGGAGAATGGAAAACGAAGCCAATCCGGCTTCATCTTCGGCTATGCTGGGACAGGTTCTACTGTGATTTTTGTGACTGGATTCGCTCGCTATCGCTATGGAGCTTTGCCGCCGCTGTCCTGTTGTCGGAACCGGACATGAACTCCACGGCCTTTTGAAGTTCGGCAATCGCCTCATCGTAGCGTTTCCGGATCACAAGGACCTTGGCGAGCATCGAATAGTGATTTACGCCGGAGGGATCGAGCCGAATCATCCCGCCTCCATTTTATTATGTCTTAATCTTTTGTTTACATACAGTTACAAGAGAATTGAGAATCACAAGGTACTCGCAGGGAGTGTTTTGTGGTATTTTTTATGGTTGCTTGAATCTAAGAAGGTTTTCGCAGAAACAAAAAATCAGTTTAAATAATTTTTGGTATTTATAAAAAATTATTACTCGGCATTGTATGTTAAAAAAGGGGATTGGTTCGCAAATAATACATAATCCCCACAATTGATGTCGGCTCCGGTCGTTTTTTTAATTTTTTTTACAAGTTTAAACTTGTAACATAAAAGTATTAATTTATTATAGGACGAAACTTAATCTATGGAAGGGATTAAGATAGGGATTTTTAATGTGAATTTGAGTGCGAGCTCATTTTTCAGTTATGAGCGAAAGGAGAAAGGATGATGGAGAACCTGCCGTTAATCATATCTTTTATTAGTAAGACTTTGCATATTATACCAGCTAAACAGCTTTAGAGGGACCGAGCTGTCTCCGAAGTTTTCGGTGTACCATGACTGGAATACTATAGTTGTGCGTTTATTGATAAAACCATAAGCAAGGGATATATATGGAGTTGCTTGGGTTGTTTGGTAACCGCAACTAAAGTTGAGGTTTACGCTGATAATTTTAGGAGATATCGAGAAAGGAGTGAGAAGGTACAATGGGGAAAAATAGTGTTATCGATGCCACACAGGTTAAATGGTCTCATCCTATGGGACTTAAAACATTGTCTCAGATTTTCGATGTTCACCGTAACACGATGTCGAAATGGCTCAGAGACCAGGTTATTTGTAACCAACAGTTGTCACCGAGAAGGTGGCGGGTTGCTACATTTGAATTGCCTAATGAATATGATGAAGATTTATTGCGCTTATGAAACCGAAATACTTATAAGTGATTGTTAAAGGATAGAACAATACTTCGGTTTAATATGTCTTCGTAATTCTACGGGTGTAAATCCGTAGTTATATACGCAGAAGTTTTGCGGGAGGGTATTGTTTTTTGTGTCTTCGGCAGCAAAAGCCGGTATTAAACTTCAACAAAAGTTAGTCTTTCTGGTTTGCAACATTATAAGTAAGCCGGATTTATCATTCCTGGTATTTCGGCATACCTCATATATATTATCGGTCGACATGTCACGTCTCACATATTGACTTTACATTCCTTTTTGCCTGTGTGCTTAACGGGCTTATTCGGGCAGGATTGTGAGCTGTTGTCACTGCTTAAGACTTATCATTTGTGTTCGTTGTGTCACCAGCTCCTCTCCGATACTAAAAAAAATAATTGTTCGACAATCCCTTTTCTAAATCAGTCCGGCAGCCTTTGGGCGTAAGCAATTTGTCTCTGCAATGATAAGCGATCCAGCCGGGCTCGACAAAGCAAGATGAATGATGTCCGTTAGCAGATAATGATTTATGCCGAAACTCCAGGGAGATTAATTCTTTATTGGTTTCCTGACGATCATGCGCCGGAACGAACAAAGTTTGATTACTACAAAATGGAACGGATTAACTCTGAAATCCCCGCATAAAGCACTATACAGACGAATAATGTCTTATTGTGCACATTTCCGCACATATATATTTTGGGAGGATATTAAAAAGAACCAAAGTAAAAAGCTGAGGAGCCTGCATTAGATTTTCCGAATATATTGTTTTTGCTTTACTACATTAGTTGTAAAGGCGGCAGGAAGTGCGATATTTAGGATTTCAGAATGAGTTGTATCGGTTGTTGTTTTCATTTGTATTGTTCCTCATTGGCTAAGAAAAGACAAGAGAGACACTATGAAAAGTATAAGCTACGATGTTAACAATGTTAAATGGTCTCAGCCCATGAGCGTTAAAGGATTGTCGCAGATTTTTGACGTTCACCGTAACACAATGTCGAAATGGCTTAAGGATCAGGTTATTTGTAATCAACAGTTGTCGGCAAGGAGATGGCGGGTTGCAACATTTGAGATACCTGCGGATTTGGTGCCGACTGAGTTTGATGGGCAAATCAGCCCATGACTTATGCACTATCGGGCATTATACGGGCGAATATGTATATTTATTGCACATATCTGCATAGTGACATTATGGCGGGTTTATACAACCTAACGATAGGAGCCATAAGGAAAGGGATATGTTAAAGTGACAATGTAGCTTTGTGATCATAGCGATATCATCGGAGCTTTACGCTTTTGTGGATTATAGGAAGAGATAACGGTTTATGCATCTGGGGCAATATTCGATTAGAAGGAAAGATTGGTTGTGTTTAACACTAACAAATTCAAGGTGCTTTAGATATTTAAAGATGCATTATTGAAAGGAGAAATCCATGAAAAATGTAAAAGTAATTTTATTAGTGTGTGTGTTGTTTGCCCCGGTTTCGACAATAGCATTGCCGTTAGATGAAACAGTTGAGGCTGTAGCTGATTGCTTGATAGCAACTCAGAATTCTGATGGTTCGTGGTCTGGAGAGCAGGGATATACCGGCTCAATTTTAGCAGGACTTTTGCAAGCTTATCAGGTTGAGGAAAAATCGACATATCTGGAAGCGGCAGAACTTGGTGTACAGTTTATCTTTGACTCGGCCGGAGGTAATTTTTACGGGGACGAGGCATACGCATTGGCTCGATTGTCTGAAATTACCGGAGAACAGATTTATGCCGATGTTGTCCGCGACTTCTACAATATGTTAGATACGAATGCCTATATTAAAGGCTACGATGCGACTTATCGCGATAAAGCTGTTTTTTTCATCGCCTATCACTCAGTAGCAGCGCATATGGTTGGAGCTAATGATGCCGCAATTTGGCGAGAGGCTCTTATTAGCCATCTATCTTTGATTGGGGACGACGTAGCATACTTTCCGGTGATGACCTTTGGTGTGGCCACATGGGCTCTGGCCAGGACTGGGCCGATGGATGATACGATGATAGATCCGTTCGGTTTGTCGGATGTGAGTTATTGGGAGGGTTTGACATTGAGGGACCTGCCGGATTTGCTTGCGAGCCATCAGGTTCTCGATGGGGAGTATGCAGGCTCTTTTTATGTCAGACACGACCATACGGCCCCGGGACCCGGTTTTGAGGCCTCCGGCTACACGGAAGATACGACATTCGGTGTTCTTGGCCTTATTGCAGCCAATGCAGTGGCCCAGACTGATGAGCCTGGAGTAGATGATGAAGCGGGATGGAATTTTGATGAAGAGATTCAGAATGCAAGAGAAGTGCTGGCCCAATCGGTACATCAAAGTGGTTTGGTTCAGGATCATATCTGGCTGGGCAGTCATATGTATTATTTCTTCGGCGGTGAGATGCTTCAGGCTTTTTCGGAGTGAGGTGGGCCCAATTAATACTGTTATATATGTGTGATTGAGTTGAGATGATGAAATAGTAAATTTCAGGAATGAGCATTTTCTGAGGCAGGCTGGCATGAGAACTTCAGAACAGATGAACATTCCGCTTGAAGAAGGAAAAAGAGTTCGAATGCGAATGAATCGGTATAATATTTACCTTGGAATTGTCTTTGCGATAGTAATTCTGAGCCAGTCGTTATTGATGGCTGCGCCAATTGGTACGGTTGTTGAGAATATTGCAGGAAGACTCAATGATGAGCAGATAAAAAACGGCATTAGTAAAGGAAGCTGGCCCGGAGAGGCCAACTTGACCGGCTCGATTATATCGGGAATAGCCGTCGCTTATAAATTGAAATGTAATATTGACTATAGAAGGTCCGCTGAATGGGGAGGAGAATATATCCTTTGGGCTGCTCAGGGTAATTATTATGGCGATGAAATTTATGCGTTGACGCGGTTAAGTC
>Ga0272441_10002151_pt1 | contig 40607 bp, 48 predicted proteins | sample SSMProp6N_FD_193582 | JGI IMG/M metagenome (GOLD analysis project Ga0272441, IMG submission 193582) | Marine sediment archaeal communities from Little Sippewissett salt marsh, Falmouth, MA, United States - SSM-Prop-6N | ecosystem: Environmental > Aquatic > Marine > Wetlands > Sediment ... | reverse complement strand
TATAGTTGAATATTTTTTGGATATTAATATTCTATAGGAAAGATCACATGCATGACCAATTTATTTTAGTAAAAGTGTAAAAACAACACGAACTTAGTACAAATTAATGATATCTTCTTTTGAGCTCAACCCATTCTTCATGTTATATAGAATCCAAAAGCAAAAAGATCCTGTTTCAATGAGATAATAGTATTTTTCGTTTGCCCAGAACATAGATGAAGTAATCAAAAAACCCATCAACATAAATTGATTGATTGAAAGGATTAATTTTTCTTCTAGTTTTTTTAAATCTAAAAGTCTTCCCTTTAATAAGTCCATTAGTATAAATTTATCAATGTCATCTTCCATTTCTTGTTTCTATCTATGATAACCTACACAGCGATGATTATTTATTCACTTAAAGCAGTTCTTTAACGCTTTATAATCTTTTATTTTAGAATAGTCATAAATATATTTCATGTCAATTGATTTTTTAAATTTCCATATTATAAGGTTGTATAAGGTTTTTAAATATGTTAAGATATTTAAGTATGTAAAGCATTTTTAAAAGAGGTGATTATGATGAATTTTGACCAAATTTTTCCCCTAGTGAAAGAAACATTCGCCGTTAAGCTAAATCTATTTTCCCCAAAAAAGAAATATGATTTTACCCGAGATTGTGATGGAGTTAGTATCCAAAAGACTTTTAACCAGGCAGTAAAAAAATTCAACAGTGATACAAAAAGAGAGATGGACGGCGCTTGTATCACAGAATACGAAATTCGTGAAAATACGATCTTTCTGGGTCTGGAGATTTACAAGGGTGCATACAAAAAAATTAAAAATATGATTGGCAATGCTTTTTCAAAAACACTTTATACAAAGTACGGATGGAAAAAATTAACGAATAAAAAATTATTTAAGGTTGAGGCAAAACAACTGGAAGATATAAAGATTTCTAAATATTCAGGAGGAATCCGGGTAGTAACCTCAGAAAAAACTGAAGAAAAATCCGATAAAAAGTTAGAAGAAACGAAAACAGCAAAAAAAGAGGAAACAAAAAAACCGGAAAAAAAGGAATTTAAAAAAATATCATTTAAGTCCGGATTGAAGAAAAAAGAAAAATAAAGTAAAAGCCGTGAATCATATTTTTGAATTATCATCTTTATGAGAAATATCTCGCTATTTTCAAATGAGCCTTCCGTTAAAACCTTCCTTCCTTTCCTCGGTAAGGAAGGAAGGTTTTTCTATTTTTGACATGCATTTTAAGAAACTATATAATTGAATTACTAAAATCAAAGGTAAATTGGTATGTTGAACAAATTATATTTTACTTCTGAATCAGTAACCGAAGGACATCCGGATAAGGTATGTGACCAGATATCTGATATGTTGTTGGATAATGCCATTTATTTTAATCCAAGTATTCATTTCAGTTGCGAAACAGTTATATCCGGACAATTTATTATGTTATCCGGTAAGATGAATGATATATTCGGTTTTGATGCAATTTCGCTCGTTAGAAAAAAATTAAAGGATATCGGTTTTGATCATCCCGATAGCGGCTTAAATCTATCACATCTTTATCTGCTCGACAATATCGAGCGGCCTTTCATCTCCCCCCGACAGAAAAATTTATCTACTACAACAAAAATACCTCAAACCGATGAAGGAAAAAAAGCAGATGACCAGGGTATTTTTTTCGGTTTTGCCTGTAGGGAAACGAATTCATTGATGCCACTGCCAATATCCCTAGCTCATCAACTGGTAAAAAAACTTGATGAGGTAAGAAAATTAAAAATTAATTTACTGCTCCCCTACGGTAAATCACAGGTAACTGTAGAATATCGGAAAAAATCCCCCGTCAGAATCGATACAATTGTTTTGTCTTTGCAAGTATCTCCACTAAAGATATATAAAAATTGGAAAGCTGATTTGATCGAAAATGTCATAAAACCGGTTTTGCCTCCGGAGTTTGTTGACCAGAATACTCGATTTTTTATTCAATCCTGTGAAAGAAAAACACATTTAGGTTTGACCGGAAGAAAATTGTCTGTAGACACATACGGCGGGTATGCTCGTAACGGAGGTGGAGCTTTCTCGGGTAAAGATATTTCCAAGTTAGACCGTTCCGCCAATTATATGGCTCGATATATTGCAAAAAATGTGGTTTCGGCTCAGCTGGCAGATTATTGTGAGATTCAGCTTTCTTACGCAATCGGCTACCAGGAACCTGTTTCTCTTAATATTTATTCAAATGATACAAATCGTATACCGGAATATAAAATATGTGATTTGATTAGGCAGCATTTTCAACTAAACTATGAAAAAGTCATTTCACAGATGCAGCTCAATCCGGCCTACTATCAAAAGATAGCTGTTTATGGTCATTTTGGACGAGAGGACATTTCTTTACCTTGGGAAATGACAGATAAAGCAGAATCATTGAAATCAGCCGCGGGGATTTAATCTTCATAGAGCGAGATTGGTACCATGCTGGAAAAATTTGATTTATCCAAAAAAATGAGTAAAAGCGAATACAAAGAACTCATTGAACCAGCCAGGATTAAATTATCTAAATTGCAAAGACAGGCAAAAGAAGCTGGGATTTCCATTATTATTCTATTCGAAGGCTGGGATGCTTCAGGAAAAGGAACATTAATCAATGACCTAATTCTTCCCCTTGATCCACGAGGATTTCAAGTACATACCATTCATGATCCCACAGAAGAAGAGATGATGCGACCTTTTTTGTGGCAATTCTGGATTAAATTACCTGCAAAAAGCCGGATTAGCATATTTGACCGTAGTTGGTATAAAAGAACCCTGGAAGATTATGTTGAAGGATTACTCACTATCAATGAACTACATTCAACCTACCGAGACATTAACTTTTTTGAAAGACAATTGACCGATGATGCATACGTTATTATAAAATTCTTTATACATATCGATAAAAAAGAACAAAAAAAACGCTTTAAAAAATTAGAAAAAAATAAATCCACCAATTGGAGAGTGACTAAAAAAGACTGGAAACACCATAAACAATACGCACATTTTCTTTCCGCAAGCGAAGAAATGATTGAAGCTACAGGAACAGCTAATGCGCCCTGGTACATTGTTGAAGGTCATAACCAGCGATTTGCTACTAACAAGGTAATCACCAAGGTAACCCAGATTTTAGAAAATAATTTTATGGAAATCAAGAAGAGGAAAATGGAAAAAGAAAAAGAGCAAGTTAGAATACCATCTTCAGTCATAAATAATATGGACCAGTCAAAACTTAATAAAATCAACCTTCACCAGGAAATAAATGACCAGAATTATATAAAATCACTTAAAGAACATAAGAAAAAATTGAGACAAGCAGAATATCAAATCTATAAAAGACGGATTCCGGTGATTATTCTTTTTGAGGGCTGGGATGCTGCTGGTAAAGGTGGGAATATTAAACGACTTGTTTCAAATCTTGATCCACGAGGTTATGAAGTTGTCCCCGTCAGTGCTCCGAATGAAATTGAAAAAAGTTATCATTTCTTATGGCGCTTCTGGAAAGAAATTCCGAAAGCCGGACACATTGTAATTTTTGACCGCAGCTGGTATGGACGTGTCTTGGTAGAAAGAGTCGAAAAACTCTGTCAAGAATCAGAATGGAAAAGAGCGTATAGAGAGATTAACGAAATGGAAAAGCAATTCATAAATTTTGGAGGTGTACTTTTAAAATTTTGGCTGCAAATAGATAAAGAAGAACAGTTATTACGTTTCAAGGCAAGAGAAGAAAATCCGGATAAAAAATGGAAAATTACACCTGAAGACTGGAGAAACAGGGAAAAATGGGACCAATATAAAAGTGCGATAGATGAAATGTTTTTTAAAACCAGTACTCATTATGCACCGTGGACGATTGTAGAATCTAATAATAAGAAATACGCCCGTATAAAGGTGTTAAGAGAAACCTATCAGGCCATTAAAAAAAGATTAGAAACAAATGAGGTGGTAAAACTTGAAAAAGAAAAACAGTGAAATTATTGCGGCCATAGATATAGGTTTACATTCTTTAAAAATGAAAATTGCCCGGATAAAAAATGACCACAGCATAAAAACAATCGAAGATTTAAGATATCCGATACCGCTTGGAATTGATACATTTACCAAGGGGAATATCAGTTATGATTCAGTTCGGGAAGTATGCCGCATTTTAAAAGGTTATCACTTGAAATTAAAGGAATATGATGTTGAACACTACCGGATTATTGGTACAAATGCCATTAGAGAGGCAAAAAATAGAGATTTTATCATTAATCATATAAAAATGATAACCGGATTTGATATTGAAATTCTGGATATTTCCATGGCCAGGTTTTTAACCTATAAAGCAGTGAGGGGAAATTTAGAGCATTTCACCCGGATCAGAAAAGAAGGCGCCTTTCTGGTAGGTGTAAGCGCTGGAAGCTCTGAAGTCTCTGTTTACAAAGCTGACCACCTGCAATGCAGCTTGAGCATACGTATTGGTTCATTGCGAATCAGAGAGATGTTGTCTGATCTGCAAAAGAAAACAATCGAATTTTACAAAATTCTGGAAGAATACGTAGAAAGCATCCTTGAGGCATTTCATCTAAGTCAGAGATTAGATAAAGTTAACCACTTTATTGCTATAGGAGGGGAAATTGCAAATATCAGCCGGGTATGTAACTTTAATCAACCTAAAAGGTTAAATAAAATTAAAAGAAACGATTTCATAAATCTTTATAAAGAACTTGTGTCAAGATCTACAGATTATTTTAGTCTTCCCGTTGAAAATGATAAACATTTTTTGAATACCCCGGAAATAGATTTAGTAAAAAAATATCGGATTCCCCAGGATATGATAGATTTGTTCCTCCCTTCTGTAATCATCTATAAAAAGTTTTTAGAATTAAGCCAGGCTAAATGCATTGAACTGCCGCTTATTTCTTTTCGTGATGGAATATTGCAGGATATCATGGAAAGAAAATTTCCCTCATCAGGGGACAATTATTATACAAAAGATATTATTGACTCTGTCAGATATCTTGCCGAAAGGTATTCCTGCGATACCAAACATTATGAAGATGTAACCCGAAAGGTATTAAAGTTATTTGACAGCCTAAAAAAGTTGCACTGCTTAAAGCGCAGAGAACGACTACTTCTTGAAATTGCATCCATCCTGCACGATTGCGGTAATTATATCAGTTTAACTGACCATTATAAAAATTCATACCAAATTGTTATGTCATCCTCTCTTATAGGTATCACTTCAAGAGAATTACATATTATAGCAAATGTCGCTTATTATCACAGTCATGTTGAACCCAGTGAACATGACAGAAATTTCCATCAATTGGAATATGGAGAACGACTTATCGTTTCAAAGCTGGTTTCTCTCTTGAAAATTGCCAATGCACTGGATAAAAGCCATTTACAGAAGATCAACGATTTAGAAATAAAATCAATTGATCATTATATTGATTGTTACATTAAATCAGATAAAAATCCTTACCTGGAAGAATGGGCTTTTCATTCCAGAGCCGGTTACTTTCAGAAAGTATTTGGAATTCCCGTTCAGTTCAAATTAAAAAGGAATAAAAGACCATGAAGTCAATCAATATTCAAGATCCCAAATATTATGTTAACCGGGAATTAAGCTGGCTGGAATTCAACCAGAGGGTACTGGAAGAAGTTCAGGATACAAATAATCCGCTCCTGGAAAGACTCAAATTTTTAAATATCGTTAGCTCAAACCTTGATGAATTTTTCATGATAAGAGTCGCTTTCTTAAAACGCCTGGCATACCGTAAAATTACAAAAACGGATATTGCAGGATTATCCCCTAAACAACAACTCAACGCGATCTCCAAACATGCCCATCAGATGGTGCAGGAAAAGTATTCCCTATGGAATCAGAAACTTTTACCCGAACTGGAAAGGAAAAATATTTCTTTTATAACTGATAATAATTTGAATCAAACTGAAAGCGATTTTTTAAGCCATTACTTTAACAAGTTTGTGTATCCTGTACTTACTCCTTTTGCCGTAGATTCCAGCCGCCCCTTCCCCTTAATACTGAACCGGACCTTGAACCATGCAGTATTGATTAGTAATAAAAAGCGAAAAGAAGCAAATTTTGCATCGGTGCAAATTCCTTCAGTTTTGCCCAGGATTGTAGAGCTGCCGACAAAGAATAAAAAAGCCATGAGGAAATTTATCTTCCTGGAAGATATTGTAAAAAGATATTTGTACCGTATATTCTACCGGAAAGAAATCTTGTGCTCCGGAAATTACAGAATAACAAGAGATTCCGATTTAGTCTACCAGGAGGAAGAAGCCAATAATTTATTAAGGGAAATCGAGAAATCAGTTAAAAGAAGAAAATGGGGACAGGCAATCAGACTGGAAATCACACGGGACACAGATGATAATCTGGTTAAATTTCTAAAAGAATCGCTGCAAATCCATAAAGGCGAGATTTACCCTATGGACGGGCCAATTGATTTGACTTTTCTTCCAGATTTAATTAAAAAAATCAATCGTTCTGATTTATTGTATAAACCTTTTACTTCAAAAATACCAAACTCATTCTATAAAAATTGGGATATATTCAAAATTATTTCAGATCAGGATGTACTTTTATTTCACCCTTATGACAGTTTTGATCCGGTTATCGAATTGATTGAGAAAGCAGCCAATGATCCGAAAGTTCTGGCAATTAAACAGACATTATACCGGGTAAGTAATAATTCCCCTATTATTGATCATCTTGCAACAGCTGCTGAAAAAGGGAAACAGGTCACTGTGGTAGTCGAATTAAAAGCCCGATTTGACGAATCGCAAAATATCAACTGGGCACGTCATCTGGAAGAAGCGGGATGTCACGTCATTTACGGACTGGTCGGATTAAAGATTCATGCCAAGATGGCATTAATCATCCGAAGGGAAAAAGATGAAATTAAACGCTACCTGCACTTATCCACGGGGAATTATAATGATATTACCGCTCAGATATACTCGGATATCGGTTTAATCACCTGTGATGAATCCCTGGGAGCTGATGCTTCAGCTTTATTCAATATGCTTTCCGGTTTCTCTACACCTCCGGACCTCTTTAAGATGGATTTTGCTCCTAATACCATGTTAGGACGCTTTGAGCAACTCATCGATAATGAAATTGAGAATGCCAAGCAGGGAAAAGATGCACGAATTATTGCCAAGATGAATTCTCTGGTCGATAAAAGCATCATCAGTAAGTTCTATCAGGCCTCTCAGAGCGGCGTAAAAATTGATTTGATTGTTCGGGGAATCTGTTGTTTAAGACCCGGTATGCCCGGAATCAGTGACAATATTAGTGTAAGAAGTATCGTAGGACGGTTCCTAGAACACAGCAGGATTTATTATTTTTATGCAGGTGGGCGTGAGAAATTTTTTCTTTCCAGTGCTGACTTGATGCCAAGAAATTTATATAAAAGGGTCGAATTGCTATTTCCGGTAGAAGACAGAATTACCCGTTCAAGATTATTAAAAATACTGGATATCAACTTCCGGGATAATTTAAAATCAAGAATGATGAAACCGGACGGAAATTATGTTTTCATCCATAAACAGAAAGGTGAAAAACCAATAGAAATGCATGATTGGTTAATAAAAAACTGGGATAAAGGCTTAGAAATTTCTAACTATAGATTAAAACACTAATCCATTCGATAACCAAGAGGTGATTCAACTGAAGAAAAATGTAGCTATCATCGATCTCGGTTCCAACTCTGTTCGTACTATGATTATAAAAATATTCCATAATGGTTCATATGTCATGGTAGACCAGTTCCGGTTTATGGTCCGGTTAAGTCAGGGCATGGGTGATGATCATATATTACAACTTGAACCCATGAAGCAGACCATCAAAGCTATCCGAACATTCCGTTGGCTACTTGAACGATTTAATGTTCAAAAGGATGATATTCACTGCGTTGCTACTGCTGCTGTCAGAAGGGCAAAAAACCAGAGTTATTTTTTAAAACTTCTCAAACAGCAAACCGGTCTTGATTTTGATGCGATAACAGGTATGGAGGAGGCTTATTATACTTACCTGGGTGTTGTCAATACGATTGATATCAGGGATTTCATAATGATTGACATCGGCGGTGCCAGCACCGAAATTGCCCTGGTGCGTGACCGTAAACTAAAAGAAACTGCCGGATTCGACTTTGGAGCGGTGACATTAAGTGAAACATTCCTGGGTACCGACCATATCAGTTCTAAAAATATCGAAAAGACCCGTTCAATGATTATCAACGCATTTCACCAATATCCTTGGATCAATGAAGGACAAAATATGCCGTTAGTCGGCGTAGGCGGAAGTATACGCACCATTGCTAAAATCAATAAGAACCTGGTTGATTTTCCTTTTGAGCGAATGCACAACTATCGCTTAAACAAGGAGGAAATCAATTCAATTTACCAGGAAATCCTTTCAGTTGACTTAAAAAAAAGAAAACAGATTAACGGAATTGGTAAAACGCGTGCCGATATCATTGCCGGTGGCACTTTTCCGGTTCAATGCCTGCTTGAATACCTTCAGATCAACCAGCTGATTGTAAGTGGAAACGGACTTCGGGAAGGATTATTTTATTATTATTATGCTCATGAATTCGGGATAAAAGACTACATGGTAGAGGATGTTCTGGTTCACAGTATAGAGAATTTACTCAAACTCTATGACATGAATATCTCCCATTGCTATCATGTACGGTACCTGGTATTACAACTTTTTGACTTCACCCATTCCCTGCACCAATGGGGCGAATGGGAAAGAAAAATATTATCAGTAGCATCCATGCTGCACGATATTGGCACCTACGTCGATTATTATAATCACCAGCAACACGGATTTTACCTGATTATGAATTCCCGAATCAACGGACTGACTAACAAGGAATTACTTTACTGTGCTTTTCTTGTCGGAATGCACAGGGTTTATTCTTTAAAGGAAAACTGGAAAAAATATAAATCCTTGCTGGATCGGATAGATTACAAAAAGATAAAAAAAATGAGCTTACTTTTACGCATTGCAGAGCACCTGGACCGGAGTGAATACGGTAAAGTGAGGGCAATGGAAAGTGAGTTAGATGATAAAGCTGTGCATATTAATATCTTTTCCAATTCTAACCTTGAATTGGAAATCAGTTCTTCCCTGATATTTCGCGAAGAATTTCAAAAACTAATGAAGCGTAACTTAATCATTTCCCAAAAATACCGTATCCCTACTGATATCAATTAAGATCTTTTTATTTTTTATCAATCCTCTTTTTTATTTTTCTCATTTACCTGAAATACTTTTATTTTCTTGTCGAACACTTGCAGAAAATAGGCTGCTTTTTGTATTGCACGGTCAATTTCGGAATTTAGTTTTTCTTTGACATTGCAAGTAATTTCTAAATAATCCTTTTTTATTTGACAACTCAAATCCCGGGTATTGCTAATATGTTCCCAGTCCATACCGTCTGCCAAGCGTATTAAGGCTGCCAGTTTCATAACGACGTCCTTTTCTTTTACAGTAAGTTCCTTGAAGTATTTATGCTCCGGTTTAGGAAATGCCTTGCGATGGTATCTTGATATCAACCCGACCATTATCCTATTTTTAGGATCAGGAAACAGTTCAGTGTTTTCCATAATCATCTTTAAGGCAGTTTTATGGTGTTGAATTTGACTGTCTACCCAGCCTATATCATGTAGAAAACCCGCTAATTCCAGCCAATATCTTTCCTTTTTACCGAGATGGTGCAATGCCTTCAACTTATCAAAAAGCCGTGTTCCCAAAAAACTTACCTGGCTGCAATGTTCGAAATGTTCAGGAATAAGATGCTTCACCCATTTCTTTGCCATTTTCAATTGTTCTGATATTGTTGGATGATTGGAATGTGAATCATTGTTTGAATGATTATTTTTTTCTGTTTTTTTATTAACATCCATAAAATATTCCATATTTCCTCCTTTTTCAATCATTTGTGAGAAAATAGGAAGTAAATTCTTTTTCTTTAATGCTTTTAAGGTTTCTACAACAGGATATTCTACACAAAACTGATATCGACTGATTTCTCCTGTATCTTTAAAACAGCATAAGAAACACGCTGGTCACCATTATCAGGAGACCTACACTCCCAGAATTAATAAACCAGGTCCCATTTACCTGTTTCATAAAAAATTCATGTGAATGTCCAAATATAATGATATCCGCCCGGGTGGACTTTGCTAATTTCCGGAAACGTTTCAAATCGGTTGAATTTCTTAGATGTTCATCAATACTATCAGGACTTCCATGGACCAGTAATATTTGTTTTCCTGATACTTCAAACTGTCGGGAAACTGACAGAGATGACAAATAGCTCTTACTTACAAAGGATAATTGGAGATAAGCCCTTTGAAACACTTCGATTTTTTCCTTGTTTTTACACCTTTCCATTTTTTAACTCTTAGGTACTGACAATACTTTCTCGTCATAATTTCCTATAACACCGACAATCTCTAAATCGCTTATGATTTTAACCTCTCATCCGGAAATGGCCCGTATCTGGTATAATTCACCGTTATTGAGAAACAAGTCAATTTTTTGCGTGCGAACATCTTTAAAAGCAGCACCTAGGATTGTCATATTGGTATGGATATCTCCAATTAAAGCAATTTTCATGTTAATCCTCCGGCATTTTTTCCTTTTCCTCTAATCGCGCACTGATTCTATTTTACTTTTACTCATCTGCATATTTTTATTTACGGCAGATTTAAGCATTACTATATCCCTTAGACTCTGCCAGAGTTTTTCTACCTTTAAGTTTTCCCATTCTTTGATAAATTGATGATATATTTCATTCCGACGTTTCTTCTGGGCCGTATTCAAAAATTCAATTCCCTGTCTGATGCTACCAAATGTACGCGTGTGGCCATAATATTGACGCGTTCTTTCCCTTTCTTCTTCTATAAAAATAGGTATATATTCATTCCACACATCACAATCGTGAATTTCACCTAAAAGGGATTGCAAATTTTTTATGGTTTTAATAGGTGTGTTTAATTTTGGTTTGTAAAGCGGTAATAAAAGTTCAAGGGTATAGCGTAATCTTTTACAGGCAATACGCAAATTGTGCAGTTGAGTCATGTTTTCAGGATGATAAATAAAGTCTTCATAGCTGAGCACTTCGGCTAATTCCCTGCATATTAATTGTTGAATGACAGGATTAATGGTTTTTACTTTTTCGGATATTTTTTTTAATCTGGACTGACCGATAATTTTTCGGGCAACATTAATAATATCATTAATAATAATATTTGCTTGAAAGTCATCAATCGCTTTGACTACCTGTTTTTGTTGTTGATCCCTTTTTTGTTGTTGTCTTAATAATAAACGGGCAACGCCTTTTTTTCTCTTCTCTTCGCTGATGTTTTTTAAAAAATCTTCAAGAAAAAGAATTTGAACATCAAGGTCTCTGGCTGCCCCTAATACTTTAGTTACAGCCCTAATTTCTTTTCTCCATTTTTTAAAACTCTTCGGGAAACAATCTTTAAATACAGGCAGGGCGCTTCTTAATCTTCTCGAAGCAACACGCATTTGATGAACGCATTCAACATCTTCTGCTTTTTTTGCACCGTCCATTTGCTCGGTTAACCGGTTTAATTGGGTCAATAGAGTCCTGGCAGCAAAGACACAGTAAGGTGAATCATTTTTTTGCGCCATTGCTTAAGGTTCCTTTTTCTCTTTATTTATTTCTTTTTTCTTATACATCCTTATTAAACCTTATAATATTTTTATTGTCAATCTTTTTTACTCCGTTAATTTGTTTTTAAGAATCCTGGCTGCAATCAGCACAGGGTCCCAAGCCGGACCGAAAGGTGGCGCATAAGATAAATCAAGATTTTCTAATTGATTCGCAGTAAAAAAACCAAATAGTGCCGTAGAAATAATATCAATTCTTTTTGAAACACCCTCTTCTCCCACCATGCTCGCACCAAGGATGCGTTTACTGCTCCTGTCCGCCAAAAGAGTAATTTGAATCGGTTTCGAACCGGGGTAATAACTTGCCCTCGAATGGCTTTCAACCTTAACGCTTACTGGATCAAAACCGTATTTTCGAGCTACAGCCAAATCGGTTATACCGGTCCGGGCAATTTCCAGTTTAAAGGCCTTCAATACTGCTGTACCGGTAACCCCTGTTAAGTAAGTTGGCTTTTTAGCAACAGTTGTACCTATACATCTGCCGTTTCGGTTGGCAGATAATGCCAAAGGAATATAGTCGGGATGACCAGTAACAATGTTCTGTACTTCGGCACAGTCACCTGCTACATAAATAGAGGAAAAATTCGTACGGCCGAATTCATCGGCAGTAATAGCTCCGGTTATGCCGATTTTTATCCCTGCATCTTTAGCTAACGCAACTTCAGGAACCACTCCTGTCGCAACCAGAACCATATCCGTACTGATATTTTCATAATCCAATTCAACCGATAGTTTACCTCCCATTATTTTGTCAATACCACGAACTCCCTGACCAAGATGAAGTACGGCAAAACGGCTTAAGTATTCTTCCACTTTTACAGCTGTATCGATTCCAAAAGGGCTTAATATGTGGGGAAGAAGTTCAACCAGGTGAATTTCCATTCCCCATGAGTAGAAAGCTTCCAGCATTTCAATTCCGATATACCCTCCTCCCATAATAACAGCGGATTTGGGAGTATTTTCCTTTAGATAGTTTTTGATCTTTCCGGCACTTTCCATATCATGCAAAGTAAAAACATGTTCATTATCCAACCCTTTAATGTTCGGACGACCGGGATGCGCTCCGGTAGAGATCAAGAGATTATCATAAGGCACACATATTTCCTTCAAAGGATTTCGAACAGTAATATATTTTTCCCGAGGATTGATACGGGTAACCTCATGTTCCAGATGTAGGTTTATTCTGTTCTTTTTAAACTCTTCGGGAGTCCTTGCTATCAGATCTTCAATTCTATTGATATCTCCCTTGATAAAATAGGGCATCCCACAGGCACCATAAGAAGCCCATTGGCTTTTTTCAAATACATCGATCAATAAATCAAGATTCTCTCTTCGCGCTTTGGACGCTGCACTCATTCCAGCAGCATCTCCGCCGATGATAACAAAATGCTTTTTCATATTTCTTCACCTCCAAATAAAATCTTACCCATTTATTTTGATCTCAATCAAGCAGTTATAAGTGAGTAATTTTCTATATTATACAACTTCGCAGAAAATTTTTTACAATTATGCTTGTTCTGGTTTTCCATAATAGATAATCTAGATGTCAATCACGGATAAAATGAGAAATAATTCCGATTGATTTTCCTTCCGGATTTTCTGAAAAGTGAATGAAGGAAATGATGAAAAGAATGACAGGAATAAAGACATCTTGCTAGAATGACATCATTCAATAAATGATTTTTATGGTTCTCACTGCCCCGATAGCTTAACGAACATATTCCCCAGGTAGATTCCTAGTGTAGCAGAAAGCAGGCAGGTAACATTATTTAATATCAGATTTATTATAAAATATTTGTATTCACCATTTCTTAGAAGATTAAGTGTTTCAATGGAGAAAGACGAAAAAGTTGTAAATCCTCCCAGGAATCCAATCGTGACCATGATTCTTATTTCCAGGGGAACAATATTGCTTTGAAAAATATGAAAAAAGAAACCCATAAAAAAAGAGCCAAGTAGATTCACGATAAGTGTTCCAAAAGGAAATGCCAATCCGCTACCCTGCACGAGAATTGAAGAGATTAGATAGCGACAAGTTGAGCCCAATCCTCCACCAAGGAAAATAAAAAAATATTGCATTTTCGACTCCTACAACTGTTTAGCTTCAGGAGTCATTTACATTTTGGCGGTTAAGATGATCTCCGTCACCGGGATTCTGATTTTAAATCTTCTGATTGGTATCTTCAAGCACCGTTTAATTCAAATTGATAATAATATATCATTTAACTGGCTGTCTGGCAATAGGTTTTTCACTATATGCTCTCTTCTCAATTCTATCCAACGTTTAATCCAAACAATTATTCCACCCATCATCAATAACGAAATATCAAAAAGAGGTTGCATTAATCATGTTCATGCCCGTGGTAAATCCACATGGATTGGGTTGCACCGGCCTTTTCAAAGCCACATTTATTATAAAATTCAACCGCCTCTTTATCTGCTGTTAAGGTTTGTTGATGGAATTTGCCGTATTTTTTTTGAAACCTTTCCATCATCATTTTCCCGATACCTTTTCCCTGGTAATCCGGATGAACCAGGAGATGGGGGTAATAGACTACCAGGTAACCATCCGTGATAGCATTACCCAGACCAACCAGGCGGTTACCATCCCATGCAGTGATGAGGGTATCTGAATTTATTAAAGCTTTATACAATAATTCAGGCTTATCAGCAGAAGACCAATGATTCGCTTTATATAATTCCAAAATAGATTCCTTTTTTATTATTTTTATCTCTTTAACTTTAATATTCATTGATTACTCCTCATTAATTGCAAAATAAATATGCTTTTTAAGTCTATTACTTTATTGATAACGAATAAAAGATAAACAATTTCTTCTGTGATCCCATAAAAATTAAATAAAAACGCTTTTTATATTCAGCTTAATTGTTATTATATTCATGTATGATTTTTTACTTTTTCAGCTTTTGTTGCTATAAAAGCGTCGGTATATTTATTCAGGATATCTTCACCCTTATCCTCATAAAAACCAGAAATGGTAAATCCGGCTTCGATTTGGCCACCTATCTGCTGTTGTAAACTATGTCCAAATTCAAAAGGTATCTTTTTATTTTTGTACTCTTTCTTTTTAGCATCCGATAATGCCTTTAAATCTGAATAGGGAATTGCATATTCCAATTGGCAAATTCCGGTCTTATCAGCTTTATCCCAATCCAGCATATAAAGGATTGGATTGGTAAAACCTGATAATAATCTGCCTTTCTTTTTCAAAACGCGGTAGGATTCTCTCCATACCGGTTTTATATCATCTATGAAACAATTCGAAACAGGATGAATGACCAAATCAAAAGATTCGTCTGAAAATAAAGATAAATCCTGCATGTTCCCTTTGACAGTCCTAATATTCAAATGATAATGTCCCGCAACTTCAATATCCCTGGCAAGCTGTTGGTCGGAATTATCAAAAACGGTGACTTTTGCTCCGGCAACTGCCAGTATCGGCCCCTGCTGTCCGCCCCCCGAAGCCAGGCATAATATATCTTTTCCATTGATCTCACCTATCCAGGATTTCGGTACATACTTGAAAGGTGTTAAAAGTATTTTAATAATTCCTCTGTTCGCTTCTTCTATTTGTTGTTTTGAAACAGGGATCGTCCATTGGTTCCCTGTTTTCACTTCATTATTCCAAGCTATTCTGTTATGTTCCAGTAAGTCCATTCTTATTATCCTCTCCATTATAAAGACTTGATGCTGATTTTTAGAAAATTCATCTCTTTTAATTGAATTGACGGTAAAATTGTATTAGAGAATTTGTTGAGCTATCATGATTAAGTTGAGATTCACTTTTATCTGAAAGCTCGGGAATAATTTTTTCAGCAAGTTTTTTGCCTAGCTCCACTCCCCATTGATCAAAAGAATTGATTTGCCAGATAACTCCCTGGGTAAAAACAATATGTTCGTAAAGTGCAATTAACTTTCCCAATGCTTCCGGAGTCAATTTTTCCATTAGAAGCATACTTGAAGGACGATTTCCCGGAAAGGTGCGGTGTTGTGCAAGCTTTTCCGATATTCCTTCATTTAAAGCTTCTTCCAATGTTTTGCCAAAAGCAAGCGCTTCGGATTGGGCAAACACATTGGCAGTAAGCAAATTATGGTGATGTTGTAAATCATTCAGAGGTTTGATAAATGCAATAAAATCACAGGGAATAAGTTTTGTACCCTGGTGAATCAATTGGTAAAAAGAATGCTGACTATTGGTACCCGGTTCTCCCCAATAAATCGTTCCGGTTTGATAATTAATCCTTTCTCCTTCAATAGTTGTTTGTTTTCCATTACTTTCCATGGTTAGCTGCTGCAAATAAGCCGGAAAGCGCTTGAGATAATGAGCATAGGGAAGAATTGCCATGGTCTGTGTATTAAAAAAATTGTTATACCATACACCTAATAGACCCATCAGAACAGGTAGATTATTTTCAAAAGGAGCATTATAAAAATGTTCATCCATTTCATGAAATCCATACAGCATCTCCCTAAAATGTTCAGGCCCGATAGCAATCATCGTGGAAAGCCCAATGGCTGATTCTATGGAATAGCGTCCCCCTACCCAATCCCAAAATTCAAATATATTTTCAGGGTCAATACCAAATTTTTCCACCTCTGCCCGGTTGGTTGAGACAGCCACGAAATGTCGTGAAACGGAAGAAGGATACTTTAAAGCCTGAAGTATCCATTTCCGTGCTGTATTCGCATTGGTCATCGTCTCCAACGTCTTGAAAGTCTTGGAAGAGATAATAAACAGCGTTTCCTCCGGATTAAGATCCATGGTAGATTCCGTAAAATCGGTCCCGTCTATATTAGAGATAAAGCGAAAAGTCATATCACTTTGATTGTAGTATTTTAAAGCTTCATAAACCATCACCGGTCCCAAGTCTGACCCACCAATTCCGACATTAACGATATTACGGATAGATTTTCCGGTGTAACCTTTCCATAAACCACTTCTTACCTTCTCCGAGAAAACTTCCATCTTCTGGAAAATGTCATATACAACGGGAATAACATCCTGTTTATTTACGAAAATAGATTTGTCTCTGGGAGTCCGAAGGGCTACATGCAGCACCGACCTCTCCTCGGTGATATTGATCTTTTCGCCCCGAAACATAGCTTCGATATGTTCACGCAGACCTGATTCTTCCGCTAACTGCAAAAGGAGATGTAATGTCTCGTCAATTATAAGATGTTTTGAATAGTCAAGATGTATCCCGGATGTTTCAAGAGTAAAACGCTTGCCTCTTTCCGGATCTTCAGAAAATAACTGTCGCAAGTGCAACTCTTTTATTTTCAAATAATGCTTTTTTAATTGTTTCCAAGCATTTAATTCGGTTAAGGGTATATAGTCTTTTTGCATCCTGTTAATTTTCCTTTCATAAAAGTCTTTCGCTATTTTATTAACTCTATTTTTTAGATGCTTTGATTATTGAGTAAAATTGGTATTCTTGTATTTTTAAGCACCGTTAAATTACAAGATAATCATTTTTAATCTATTATCATACGGACAGTGAATTAATTTGTAATAGTTTTTTTATAAAACAAACCACAATGAGAATCTTTTTAGGTTTTTTTAAATTTAACTTTTATTTTTCATGTTACCGGTGACATTTACACCCATTGTTATTTGGAAGAAGATTTAAATTTATTGACCAATTGATCTATCTTGTTGTTTTCCCCGACCATGATCAGATTCTCATATTCCCGAATAACATGTTTTAGGGTCGGCGTAAAAGTAAACTGGTTTCCCCGGCGGATGGCCAGCAGATTGATTCCGTAATTTTTCGGCAGCTGCAGCTCAGCCAGGGTCTTTCCGTGAAAAACCGGTAAAGCGGCTATCTCAATCAAACTATATTCCTGTGAGAGAGGAATATGATTTTTTATATTCGGCATAATAAGGCTTCGGGCAATTCGGATACCTTCATCTCTTTCCGGATATATGACTTTGTCCGCTCCTAGTTTTTCCAGCACTTTGCCATGTAGAACTGAATTCGCTTTTGTTATAACATATTTTACACCCATCTCTTTTAGAAGGATAGTGACAAGAATGCTTGACTCAAGGTTTGCAGCCAGGCTGACAATGGCTGCATCAAAATTTTTAACACCTAATTTTTTCAGCACTTTTTCATCAGCTACATCTGCCTTAACTGCTTCTGTGAGAATATCTTTTAAGTCATCAACTTTTTCCCCGTCATTATCTACACCTAAAACTTCATGCCCCAAATCAATTAATGTCGATGCTACTGCAGCACCAAAACTGCCTAAACCAAAGACTACAAATTGTTTCATGATTGAATTTTCCTTTCTTATTATTTAATAATCACAATTAAATTATCACTCAACCTACCCTACCATTAGTTTTTCATCAGGATATTCAATAAGTTCCGGTTTTTGTTTCGTGACCAAAGAAAATGCCAGGGTCAAAGGTCCCAGTCTTCCAAAAAACATGGTCAATATGATAATTAACTTGCCGGAAAAAGAAAGTGAAGGAGTAATGCCGGTTGATAATCCGACTGTTCCTATAGCAGAGATCAATTCAAAAAAAAGTTCAATAAATCTTATTTTTTCTACATAACATAGTAAGATTAACATTATGGTTATCCATGACAAGGATAGAAAGGTAATTTCCCAGGCTTTCCTGATGACCTCCGCAGAAATGCGCCGTTTATATATACTCAGATGGTGCTTTCCCTTTAATGATGCAAATGTATTAAGATATAAGACGCTAAAAGTCGTTGTCTTAATCCCTCCTCCGGTTGAAGTAGGCGATGCTCCGATAAACATCAATACCATCACAAAAAGTAAGGTTGCATTGGACAATTTCGAAGTAGCCATGGTATTAAATCCGGCTGTTCTGGCAGTAATCGATTGAAAAAATGCACCGGTTATTTTTCCCGGGATTGAAAGAAAACCCATTGTTTCCGGATTGGTATTCTCGAATAAAAAGACAAATCCGGCACCGGTCAATATCAATAAAAAGGATGCCTGTAGTACAATTTTGCTATGGAGGGAGAGTTTTTTCCTGATAGGGTATTCAAATATTTCGAGCAACACTAAAAAACCAAGGCCACCAATAATAATTAAAATCATAAAAATCAAATTGATTCCGGGTTGAGTTGCAAAGCGGCGAAGGCTATCCGGGAATAATGAAAAACCTGCATTACAAAAAGCGGATATGGCGTGGAATAAAGATAAGAATAATGGATGGTGAGCACTTTCTAAATTTCGCCAGTAATAATAGAGGAAAAGTGTCCCACCGGCTTCGAAAAAAAAAGCAAAAATTAAAATATATTTTGCAAAACGAACCAGACCACCAACTGAAAATTGATTCAAAGATTCTTGGAGAATCAAGCGCTGCCTTAAAGTGATTTTTCGACCTAGCAAAAAAGCAAACATAGTGGAAAAGGTCATAATACCCAGGCCACCAATCTGCAAAAGGGCAAGAATTACCCATTGTCCGAATAAAGAAAAATCCTTACCGGTATCCAGAACAATCAGTCCAGTGACACAGGTAGCTGAGGTAGATGTAAAAAGAGCATCAATCCAAGCAATTTTTTGTCCACCCGAACAGGATATCGGCATATGGAGCAATAAGGTACCCAAAAGGATGATAATTAAAAATCCTGTTAATAGAACCTGGTTTGGAGAAAGTTGGATATTTCTTCGCTTGAACTTCCTGAATATAATGGTATACCTTCCTTCCAATCAGTATTTCTCGACCCAATAAATCTATGTAATGAATTAAATTATTCAGAATGATTTGATGTCGGTCTTCAAAATCTTTGTTCGATCATCTCTCTGCACTTTTGGTTGAAATAAAAAACCCGGGTATCAACTTATAATGTAAAGTACATTATTCTTTGCTTATTGTATATCATTTACATTATAATCAAAAGCTTCCGGGATGATAAAATAAGCTACATTCATTAGTTTAATTATTAGAAGAGAAAGTTTCGAGCAATTTATTAGCTCTCTTTGAAACCGATTTTCGTTTATCCTGAGATAGTTTTTCAAGATATGGAAATAACCACTTTGAAAGCACCCGGTCCTTGCCCGACCATTTGGTAAGCACCTCCATTGTCAGGTTCAGGACAATCCAATCGTTAGAATGGATAAGATTGTCTTTTAATATTTCCCTTGCTTTGGCAAGTTGTTTTTTGGTCATATCTTTATCCATCATGTTAGAAAGTTGTGCCAGGGTCCATTGAGCAGAAGCCTGATTAATACCGGGAAGTATTTCAAGAATCCTATCAATTTCAGGAATTAAGATTTCTTTTCTTTCCTTGCATATTCGTTTCATGGCATTCGATGTTCTCATTCTGACCACTTCATCTGCACTATAATAGCATTGAAATAATTCTTTAATTCGTTCCGGAGCGGCAAAAACTGCCTCAACAACTTCAACCGTTCTTCCCAGACTATTTGGATGTCTCCCGGTCAACATGTCAGTGAATAGTTCTTTTTTATCCTCCTGCATTTCATCTTCCTCAATTCGATGATTCTAAAATTAGGTTATAGAATCATTTTTTGCTCTACTCTTTAAACCTGCAATAATTCTATTATACCTTTAGTATCTCATACTAAAAATCCATGGCCGTTCCTTTTTTGTCTTTTGCGAAATAATCAAGTCATCCCTTTCAATAAAAAAGGGATGTTAAAATAATTTTGTTGCTAGATGTTAAACCTGAAATTCATGTTTATCCTTTTCTCTGCCGTAGAACATCATATATGAGAATACCGGCAGCAACTGATGCATTTAGAGATTCAGTTATTCCGGGAATGGGAATTTTCACTTTTTCATATGCAGCATTCTTCCATACATCATCCGGACCATTATTTTCATTTCCGATAACCAGTGCAAGCGGTTTATTCAAATCAGCGGAATAATAATCTACTTTACCCTCCAAATCCGCTACAATAATATCAATCTCATGTTCATTTAGCCATTTAACAGCACGATCATCTTCAAAGTGACGAACAATAGGTATCTGAAACAAAGCACCCATAGTCGACCTTATAACTTTTGAATTATATAATTCAACTGTTCCCTTAGTTAAAAATACTGCGGTCGCTTTTACGGCTGCAGCAGTTCGGATAATAGTGCCGACATTCCCCGGATCTTGAATGCTATTTAGAACGATAATAAAAGGATTTACATCCATAATAACTTTAGAAAGTGTAGCATCAAGAAATCCAACAACTGCAATGATTCCCTGGGAATTAACAGTATTTGATAATTCCTTAAAGAGATTGTTTTTCAATTTTAATATCCGACAATCCGGATTTACTTTTGGGAGATATTCTAATGATTCATTGAAAATGATATATTCTATTTTCACTCCCAAGTTTAATGCCTCATCTACCAATCTCTTGCCTTCAATAAGAAAAAAACCATTTCTTTCTCTTACTTTTTTTTGATGTAAGCTCTTAATGAATCTGTATATAGGATTTTCTCTAGATGAAATATTATTCACTCTTTTCATATTCGATACCCCTAATATTCTAAAAAAATATTGTTTATTCATTATATGAAATTAATTTAGTTGTAACAAGTAAAAAGGGGTAAGTTTAAAATATTTATTATTCAAATATTGCACTAAAAATTATAAATAAATTTCTTCAAATCTTTATACTTGAAATTCTCATAGGATCCATTAATTGTTTGGTATCATATTTTCCATCATTTCCTGCAATCCTTCCTGCCCTTCCATGGCATTTTGCATAAGTTCCTGCATTTGTTCCTGGGAGAAGCCCTCGTTACCAGCATTACCCTGTCCGGATTTTGGCATACCCGGCATGTTATCAAACAAAGGTTCCCTTGGCTCTAATTTTGTTCCATCGAAAAGTTCATCGGATAATCCAGTATTTACCTGGGCATTCTTTATGATAAATTCCATTTTTTCCATGGCATTCATAAATGCCATCGCTTGTTCTTTTTCTTCTTTGGTAAGACTTGGATCATCAACATCCATTTGATTTGCTACGACCATTTTATGGGATAGAAGCAATGAACCAACTTTTCGATAATCCTGGAACCAGGCATCGATAACATTATTCATGGTTACCATTTTCCCATTTTCTTCCTGGGTAGATGTAATAAAATTTTGGATCCTTAATACCACTAAATCCTTTTTGCTAATCCAGAATATACTGTACATTTTCTTTTCCGTTCTTTCCTGCAGTCTGGCCTCATTTACATCTTCTTGCCCCATCATCCAAACGGCATCATTCAGCTTAATTTTGTAAGCATTTTTTCCATCAAGTTTTTCTTCACCCATATATTCCGCTTTATCAGGATTAATCATCTTCCAAATATTGATAGGATCATATTCTTGCTCTTCTTGCTGAACCTGACCGGTTATCGGATTCACCGACCACATATAGATCCCGTCAAAAATAACAATGGATTCCATTCCCATAGCACTGCTTTCTGAACGGACCTTGAAGACCTCCTGGTTATTGACACGTGCCTTTTTCTGGTAGATGGTATTTTTTATGGATGCAAATCCACTTTCCATTTCCTGGATAATGGTTAAATCCATGATTTTGCCCATCTGTTGGTTATAATTTTTTTCCATTTGCTGCAAAATGTTATTCACATTGACCGCAACAGCAATAGTTTTACAAGATACTACAAATACAAAAATCAAACATACAATAATAATTCCTTTCTTTATCATCTTTTTTCCTCCTTCATTTTTTTTAATTCATGTCATAATTCCATGATATTTTAATCGATGATTTTATGGTGAATATACCAATGAAATTCATTCGCTTATTTTAAAAAGAATGTCGTTCGATTTACTTTATATTCATTTTATTATATATATTTTCCTTCTTTTTTTGTATTTTTAGATATTCTGAATATTTTTAAACCGTTGAGAATCAATGTATATCACTTATAATAAAGGAGAAGAGTATTGAAATTGGACATTTTATAAATGATTGCGCACCTTTTTTAACGTTAGTTGCAATTTTTATCAGACAGCTGTGAACAATGATAAATGAATGGTAGTAAAAATTACAGAATGGTATAGGAAGGAATGAATGTATTCTTTGACACCTATACAAGCACTGACTGCTGCCAGTTTTGGGGAATAATAGACCCTTTTTCTTTTAAATCATCACAAATAATTACATTATACCCCCTTTTACGCAATAAAAAAGTCAAAGTCCCAATCGGTTTAACAACATCACTAAAGAATCCTGAAAGAAACACTCTGCTCGTCCTTCCTGCACTGGATTGATCCCAGGAAGACAGAACAAGATTAACAATATAAATCCTTGCAATAATGATTGATTTAACACCTCGGAGAGAGAGTTCGGGATTTTTTCGTTTGGATTTCTTTAAAATATAGTTTTTAAATTCTGCTATATGTGTAAATCCCAGCACATCAATCCCAAGAGTTTCAGCAAGACTTTTTATTTCTTCCTGTGCATCATGGTGAAACAAACTGCAGCTATTTTTAATCCCAATGCACTCATATTTTCTAAACAAGCTGGCATGAAAAGGGCAAATAGTTTTTTATCCTACATTCCAATTTATGTTCAGTTAGGTATTTTCGTTTTTTTGGAATAATGCTTAATGGAATTTTCAATCACCTAAAGGTTTCCGTTATTAATATCGCATTTTAAAATCATACTCTGTTAGTAATACCATTTGTTTTTGCTTATTTCTAAATGGTTTTTAAAGGAAACGGACATGATTAGTCATTTATCCAGTAAATACTGTATTCTCCATTTATGACTTTTATACAATTCTGTTATTTTTTTCACGGTACCAACTGCCTTGATTTTTGCCATTAAGGGGATTCTGTCTTTGTAGTAAATCTCCATACCTTGTTCTATCCCTTGTTTTAAAGTAAGATCTTTTTCCAGACAATCCATTAGTAATTTAATATCTGTAGCTAATACACCACCCAAATCATCCGGAACGGGCTTCTCAATGATCTTGCCTAAAAAAACACATACCCGACATGCTCTATAAGGTTCTTTTGTTCCAAACCAATGGAAAAACAAAGTATTATCCTCTTCTCCAAGATGTATATCTTGCACATCAAGATCTGCTGTTATAGTAAAAGGATGTTGCCACTCAATTATTTCAATTTTCGTCCCAATTTCTTCTAAAGCCTCTCTCTGCAATGTTTCTAAAGGTCTCTCTCCAGACTCAATGGCACCGCCTATACAGCCCACTCCTATTCTCACTTCACTGTGAGAATTGACCTGCCATTTTTTAGATTTTTGTATTTCAAAAATATATTTATGGTCATATAAAATAATTGCAGATGCTCCGACAGTTTTAAACATAGTATTATACTCTTTTCGGACAATGTATTAAAAAATTTTAATATTTATCCTTCAATCTTATTTAATCCACTATTCTTTTTTTCTGTCTTCGTTGCATTAACCTGACAATCCCCAACAAAAAATTGCTTCTCGGTACTTTTTTCATGTATAGTTTATAGGCATCACCAAATTTCTCGACTTCATGCTTATCAGCCAATAAAATGTCTTTGTACATCAATAGGATCACTATAAAACTCATCCAGCTGATGAGCCAGGTTTGTGAAATAAGAAATAGCGAAAAACTGAATAATATTCCGGCTGTGTACTGCGGATGGCGAATGATGGCATAAAGACCGCTTTCAACCATTTCTGTCGTATGGACAAAACTTTTTCCCTTTGGAACATTGCCCTTCCTTTTAAGCATAAAAATGGGCAACCATGCCAAGATAACCGCAAACCACCAAATAACCACTCCAATATATGCTAGAATAGTCAATCGATTACAATTTACTATACCAAAAATAAAAACCAATATGATTTGCGTAACAAACAGAGTACCCCAGATATAGGATAATAAATATATCTTCCAATGTGACATATTCAATTCCCCACTTTTTTATTCTGTTAAATTATCTTTTAATTCTTTTAACAAAACAAGGCTGTACATTCCGGCTCTAAAGCAAATGCAATCTTCATAATAATTTTCCATCAAATTTTAACAAGCTTCAGTAGTTAAAATTATAGCACCATTTTAGAGATTTCTTTTTAAAATTTATGAAAATGCGGGAAAGTAAAAATTTGTATAAATTGTTCATACGTGGATTGATGTTTCTTGTTTTTGGTTTACATTTTTAATGTATTTTGCCGATAAATTGCATTGCTTAGGAAAAAATTAATTCTACAATATTAGTAGAAATCCGCTATCAACAAATGTACTTCTTTTATTTTATGGTAAAATATAATATCAAACAAACAGTCCAGTTAATCTTTCTACGACTTCAGCGATTTGTTGTTCTCGTGTTGACTTGCTCCAATTGACGATTTCCGAACCGATGATTTTTACCCCTTTGGATTCGCATAGTTTTTTCATTTGACGAACGGTGCGGCTTCCTCCCATCCAGGGAAATGGAAACTGTTGAGTCACAAGAAGGGTAGCTTTTTTCCCTTGTAATGAATTTAATTGAGAAAGATATGCTGACATTGGAATTGCCAAAGAAAAAGCCTGCACAGGAGCACCAAATAATAGTTTGTCATATTGGCTGACATCAGGAATGTTTTTAAATTTGATATCTTTACTTCCGGGATGTGCTTTCCCTAATATTTGAATTTGTTCAAGAATCACATTATGTTTTTCAGCGATTAGCTTTTCCTCTATTTTTTTGGCAACCGATAAGGTATTTCCCGTCTGAGAATATATGATTATACCAATTTTCATCAGTCAGTCCTCCCTTCTAAAATAACTTGAAATTTTTTACAATACCTACAGTTGAACCGGTTTCGATCGTTTTTTCATCTTCTCATCCTGCATCACATTGATAATTTTCATGAGAATTTCTTTTCTCGGTTGAGCATCCATTTGCTCAAAAAGCTCAATTGCTTCGTTATAGTATTTCAATGCTTTTTGTGACTCGCCCAATGTAATATAGGCTAGACCGATATTGCCCAGGTTGGTAGTCACCCCTTCACAATATTTCAGTTTGCGATTGATTTTAAGTGCTTCCTTGTATTGGTTAATTGCCTGTTCTGTATTCCCACGACTGTTTTGATTTAAACCCTTCAGATTGTAGATATTGGCAATACCTTCCAAATTTTCTTTTTTTTGGAAAATATCTAGAGCCTCAAGGTAAAATTTCTCTGCATCATCATATTGTTCAAAATCATGATATGCAGAACCAATATTTGTTAAGCATATTGCAATCCCTTCCTGGTTATTCATTTTTTTATCAATGTCCAGTGCGTCCTCCTGATATTGCAATGCTTTATTTCGTTCATTAATCTCCCCGTAAACAGTTCCAATATTTCGAAGATTCTGTGCTTCTCCATTTCCATATCCCAACTTTCGGTTAAACTCCAGTGCCCTCTGATAGTAACTTAATGCATCATCCGGTTTACCCAAATGATGGTAAATATTTCCTATCTTGCCCAGCAGATATGCTGCGACTAAAGTTTTTAGTCTTTCATCCTCAATATCTTTCCCTTGTTCCATTGCTTCCCGAAAATATTTTTCCGCAGTTTTTGATTGAGATAGAAAGAAATAGCATTGACCTATAAATATGTTAAGTGTTGCCATATCCGTTTTTGAATTTTTTGATTGTTTCAGACATTGTTTGTAAGTTTCTATGGCCTGTTTAAAATTATAATGCCCTTCCTGTCTACGAGCATCGGCAAACATTTTATTAATTGAAGGATTTCTTTTTGTGCTATCAAGTAGAATTTCTGGTAACTGTCTTTCAAATAATTCTAATTTTTCAAACAATCGGTTATACATTGTTTCCCTCTTTATTCTTTCTCCCTTATCTTTCCTATCCTTGATGATAAGATAAAGGTCGAATATAATGATGGCTGCACATACAATCCACAATATTATTCTAATTTGAATACTAATGCTTTGCATACTATTAATGTAGAATGCCAATATGACCGGTCCTACAAGGGAAACAATATTTAATAATATATCCATAGGTTTTCTCCGTTTTATATATCTTTTTTAAAATAATTTATTAAAAATCATTTTAATTTAAATTATTCGACAAAACTATTAAAAAATCCTTTTATAAATCATATTAAAAAATATTTTTTTACTCATATTATGATAGAATGGTCTTCGAGAATGCTAATCAGGAGGAATCTATCATTGAAAAAACACACTAAGGGATATCTTATGGTAGCCACTGCAGCTGCCATTTGGGGAACAGTTGGCATCCAGGTACAGATGCTATTTAATTATGGGCTTTCACTGCAATCCATTGTATTCTGGAGAATGTTTTTTGCTTTTTTCATATTATTAGCTTTTATATTTATTACCAATAGAAAACTTCTGTTTATTGAAAAAAAAGGATTGATATACCTGGCTATAATGGGACTCAGTAGTCAACTATTTTTCAATCTTTGCTATTTTAGCTGCATACAAAAAACCTCTATTTCCACTGCGGTAACACTGCTTTACAGCGCCCCGATATTTATTGCCGTTATGGCAAGGATATTTTATGGTGAATTATTTACCCCAATAAAGACCTTTGCATTATTTATATGTATCGGTGGTTGTTTTCTGGCAGCAACCGGAGGTTCATTGTCTGTCCTGAAACTAAACCTTATTGGAGTACTGCTTGGTCTGGGAGCTGGATTTAATTTCTCTATGGTAACGATTATCAGTAAAGCGATTATTTATAAATACCATCAATTATCCATCATTATCTATGCTCTTGGTTTCGGCTTAATTTTTTATCTTCCCTTTTCAAAACCGTTGGCAATTTTTCAACAGGACATACCAATCATAGCATGGATGTTAATTGTCGGTTTTGGGATTATTTCTACTGCAGTTGCTTATGGTCTTTATGTAACTGGTATTTCTTTTGGTATTGAGATATCTCGTGCAGGCATTGTGAGTACGCTTGAACTGGTTGTAGCTGTCATACTTTCTTATCTGCTGTTCAGAGAAAATATTTTGGGATGGAAACTGGTAGGTGTTTTAATGGTCGTCTCTGCAGTCAGTATTATCCAGCTGGAAACTAATAGCCGAAGGAAAAAACTATTTAAGCAAACCTGACGCTTTTGGTTAGGATTGTAGCTATTAAAAAAGACACCGCTTAACACAAAAACCGCTCCAATAAGGAGAGACAGATACAGATGCTCATACAGGAAAAGTACTGAAAGCAGGGTAGTAAAGACCGGTAAAAAATTAAAGAATATACCTGTACGTGAAGGACCGATTTCGTCAATTTCCTCGTAAAATCAGTTATAGGCTAAAGCCGTTCCAAAAAATCCCAGAGCAAAAACACTTGGTCAAATGGTAGTATCATATTCCATAAAACGCATCAATTCACCGGTTGTCAATGCAGAAAACAGCAGGATGAAGGTTCCAATGATACAGGCATAGGTGATTGATATGATAGGTTTCAGATTTTTCATGCTGATTTTTACAAGCAACGAAAAGGATTAATTCTCCAAATCCTATTTTATTGTTGAAAACCTGTATAATATTTCCCTTAGTATTAACAATGACCTCTCCTATCCATGATAATAAAATACCTGCATTTTATGCAATGTAATTTTTTCATTTAAAATTATGGCAGAAAGAATGATGATTAAAGTCGGATTCAATGAAACAATAATAGATGCTCTGCTGGCACTGATATATTTTAATCCCAGGAATAAGAAAAGATTAAATCCGACTACGCCGGTCAGCCCAAGAGCGACAATGATTAGAAACTATAAAAGATTTATCCGGGGAAATCTTCCATATTTTCGATAAAGGATAATTATGAGAAAAATAGATGCTGTAAAAAATCTCAGGAATGCTGAAGTATAAGGAAATAGACTTGCTGACATGAATCTACCGGCAATATAATTTGCTGCAAAAAATAATGTCATCATTAACAGCTTAATATATAGGATTTTATCTTTTAGTAAATGGATCAGAGCATCCCCTTGATTAATGAATCAAACAATACAAATAGCTGGTTGCCCTATAAAACATTCTTTTAATTTTATTATATTATTATTTTTTAGCAATGGCAGAAAGTGCAAATTATTTCCGGTATCCCAGGCTGCTATCAATAAAATCTCATTTTTTAATGATATGTATTTTAAAATATACTCCCTAAAAAAATGGGTATCTCTTAATCAATTCATGAGTGAAATATTGTTAAATACTCCTAAAAATGAAAATATTGTTAGCCTTGTCAAACAAGTAGCTGATTTATGGTTTACCTTTCACTTTGTAAATATCTCACAAAATACTCCAAAAGTTAAGTTGGTTACAACCAATTCGTATAACATAAGTTGCTATAACCATAAGCAAATTCCAGGAAATAGGTTCTTGATAGAGAGACCGTCAATTTGTATATCATGAAAAGCAAGACAAATCAATTTATTTCTTCAAAGATATTTTTGGAGGAAGGTCAGTGTTATCCTATTCAAGCAAGAACAAAAGAACGCAAAAACAGATAGTGGAAATTACTGATTGAACTATAATAATCATAAAAATGTGATTATTTTCGTAATCCTAGCCACCGCATATAAGTGAAAATAATTTCACTATATCCCCTTCCTGAAGTTGATATTCTTTATCACGCGGAAAATCATTGACCAGGTAGATAATTCCCATACTCTCAGGAATACTAAAATAACGGGTTAAATCATTTAAGGTAGCATGTTCCTTTACCTCTACCATTTGAGTCGCTGATATTTTTCCTTCTTCGTATTTCTTTAAAATGTTATGAAGCTTTGTTTTTATTTTCACTTATTCTTCTCCTATCTATCTAGTATATTTGACATTCATTTTTATTTTTAAACCAGTTAATACTTAAAGCCTCAACCGGTAAAATGGTGTCTTCGCCAGTGAGTATCTGGTTAATATGTGTCCCGGTTAACGGGGAAAGACCGATACCATCACCCTCATGTCCGGCAGCGATGTAAAAATCGGGCACTGAGTCAACGGCAGAGATGATCGGCAGATGGTCGGCCACATAGGGACGCAATCCGGCATAGGCCCGTATCACGTTGATGTTTTCCATAACCGGGAAGAAACGGATGGCTCTTTAAGCCAGATCCTGCATGACTTCAATCGATACACTGGTACCAAAACCCACAAAGGCACGACTACTACCAATAAGAAAGTTGTCTGCCAGGGCGGGCTCAAAGATAAAAGCAATACCCAGTTCTTCCAGTTGGGGGTTCACATTACGTTTGTAATTTTCATTTTGAGATTTTGCCATTACATAATCAAACTCCTTTATCTTCCGTTAGTAAGGAGAAAAAGTTTTCTCTGCTACCAACAACTGCACTGTTTTTTTGTGCTTCCAAAGTCAATCCAAATGCAAATCTCATTGGATCCAATGACTGAACACAATCGATTTCAACACCACCTATGATACCATCAGCGATTAAAGGAATCTCATCATGAATTTCTTTTCTATCCATCAGACGTATCGGTATACAATTTTTCCTTTGAGCATGAACAAAACTTTTTGCTAATTCAAATTCTTTTTCACTTTCAATAATAAGTGACTAGTTCCTTGAGTAAAAGCTGACTTTTATAGGTCATTTCTGTATCAAAATCCTGTTGTTTATCAGCAATCAACACATTACCGTCACAGCGTCCTGAAGCACCTGAAGTAATATCACCTTTTTCAACTAGTGCTACTTTCAATCCTTTTTCAGCTAAATGATAGGTTACTGAAGTGCCACTTACTTCAGTACCTATAACCACCGCATCATAGTTCTTCATATTTTTCTTATAGCCAGCTATCATCCGCTATAAAAACTTAGAGCAAACGCTTGCATTTCTTTTCAACTTCAATAATAGACTCAATCAATATTGAACGGATATTTCCCTTTTCTATCATGCGTAATCCTTCAATGGTGAGTCCACCCGGAGTAGTTGAAATGTCTCTTATTTCTGCCGGATGTTTGCCTTCCTTAAATAACATCTTACAAGCACCCAGTATGTTCTGTGTTACAATAGTTTTTGATAATTCCCTGGGTAATCCGACAAGAACTCCTCCGTCAATTAGTGCTTCAATTATTGTATAAGTATAAGCTGGAATGACCGATAGTCCTGAAACAGCATCCATAAGACTCTCATTGTTTAACATTTCTATTATTCCTAATCCTTCAAATATTTTTTTTGCTAATTCCGTACCGATATCATTGACATATCTTCCTTTACAGATAACTGTAATGGATTCACCAATTTTTGCATTGGGTGTTGGAATAGCACGGATAACACCAATATTCAAATTAATTTGTTCCTCTATTAATCTAGTGGAAACACCGGCAACAATACTTATGATTAGCTTTTCGGGAGAAAGTGTGTCTTTTATTTCCCAAATGACCGATTCGATGACTTTTGGTTCTATTGCTAAAATAACAATATCACTGAGTTCTACCCCAGAAGAATTACTGGAAAAGGTATTAATTTTATAGTATTGTGACACTAAATTCCTTCTCTTTTTAGATTTGTCACATCCGGTAAGATTTTCTTTCGTAATTAATCCACTTTCCAATAAACTATTGACTAATATCGTACCCATTTTTCCCATTCCGATAATGGTTATTTTTTTATCTTTTAACATAATTCCTCCAATTAAAATAGTTTTGATAGTGTAAAAAATAAAACAGCTGATTTCAAAAATGAAAGTGTAAAACATAACTTAAGGGTAATAATCTTATACTTTTTTTAATTTTACCTTACAATCATTCTTCTTTTTAAAAAAATAATAATGAATGGCTACTCCTATCATCTTTCACCTCCCTTAAGGATTCAATTATATCCTAAGGGAGGGTTTAGTTTATAGATATCACTATGGAATTTTCTCCGGCGTTACCTATGGAATTTATTATAGCTTTGAGGCGTGTCAATTGATTGCATTTCTTAACAATTACAAAACCCAAAAAGGAAGCGGTATTAGTATGAAGATATAAAGCCAGTACTTTCGCAATAAAATTAGAATATTCACAAATAAATTATCCTAAAAAGCTTAATGCATGTAAATAGAATGATTAAAGAATTGTTTCAATATATCACCTTAATCGACATTTAAACTAAGCTGATATTATTACAAATCTACTAATTTATCCAATGCATTATCTTTTAAGCGATATAATACCCATTCTTTCAATGCTTTTCCACCAATACTGTCATACCATGTTCTTGCCGGATTCCAATCAAGTACGACCCAATCCATTCGATTACATTTTTTCTCCTTGGCGATTGAAGCACATTCCTTAAACAAGGCCATCCCTATACCTTTCCCCCGGTAGTTTTCTAAAACGAAAATATCCTCAAGATACAAACCAGGTCGCCCCAGAAATGTAGAAAAATTGAAAAAATATAGAGCATATCCTACTGGAACACTTTTGTATTCCGCTATAAGAACATGCGCATAGGGAATATCTCCAAAGAGGGACTCACGAAGTGATTCCTCAGATGCACTGACCTGATTCTCCATTTTTTCAAAAACTGCTAATTCTTTGATTAATTTCAGAATCAAAGAGACATCCTTAATGGTCGATTTTCGAATATTTAGATGCTTTTTATTGGTTTCTTTCATCGTTTTTCCTTTTTTATCTCAGAAGGATAATTTTTTAGTTATTTTAGAAAAGCTAATGCTTCGCTTTCTAGTGAAATTATCGTTGTGATATCCCCATTGTAAGCAGTTAAAATGGTACTATAATTCCGTTCAATATTGTCTGCTTCATGGGTAAATTTTATCACAATATCCTGGGAAAATTTTTTTTCCTGGTTTAGTTCAAGTTCGAATTCTCCAATAACTCCATCTCCATAGGTTGTTACTGTTACAGCATCTCCGGTCGTAGAACCGGTTAGTTGAAGATGAACATACCCAAAGGTTAACTCACCAATTTTTTCAGTCGTGGTATACCATTCAACATAAGATAGAAGCAAGTCCGGACCAGAATAATCACAACCGGGAAATAAGAAAATTGACAAAACAAGGAACAATAGGAAAATAAATAACTTTTTCATCTTTTTCCTCTCCGCTCATTGAAAGCATTTTCAATCACCAATTAAGAATAAGAATATAAGAATCATCTATTTCAAACTTCAATTCCTTTTAAACCGATTTCTTCTGCAACTTCCTGCATGCCGGCAATAGTATCGGCAATCACTTCCGAAATATCCATACCTAACATCTCAGCACCCTTTAGGATAATCGAGCGGTCTACTTTTGCGGCAAACCTTTTATCTTTCCATTTCTTTTTAACTGATTTTACCTTAACATCCATAATGCTTTTAGAAGGACGAACCAGAGCAGTAGTTGCAACGAGTCCGGTTAGTTCATCAATAGTAAAGAGTACTTTTTCCAAATCTGTTTCCGGTTTTTTGTCCGAACAGATTCCCCATCCATGACTGCATACAGCATGAATGTATTCTTCCGACCAGTGTCTTTCTCTCATAATTTCTTCACTTTTATGGCAATGTTCATCAGGATATTTTTCATAATCGAAGTCATGGATTAGTCCAACGATACCCCATTTTTCTTCATCTTCCCCGCGCTTGCGGGCGATATAACGCATAACTCCTTCTACTGCCAATGCATGTTTTATTAAACTGTCTGTCTTGTTGAATTCTGTCAATAGTTGATATGCTTCCTCTCTTGTTGGTACCTTTGAAACCATTATTATCCTCCTATGATTATTTCTACAATTTTTTTACTAACACTCAAAATTTAAATTGATTGTAACAATTTTTGGAAATGCTGTCAAAGAAAGTCGTTGGTGAATAGTGAAATAGTCGATAGTTAGGATGAAGATAATAACTGCAGGTATATTTTGTTAACTAGTTTGCTAGTGAGCTGGTTCGCTGGTTAATAAATCGGCACATGTTGCAAGTTAAGAATCTCAAGTCAAGAAAACACAAAATAAGTAGATAGAAATAATGCATAACAAAAACAGGAAAAAGGATAGTAAAAGAATAAATTTTGAATCGGGAGATTGGTGGATTAATGGATTGGTTGTTAAATAGTTTTAGTGATATCTTAACTGCCGGGAATATAATATTCATCTACCAGTCATTCAGTTTTCCAATAGGCCAATCTGCTGGCCTACAAACCAAAAACTTTTAAATAGTCAAAATAGTCAATTAATTGACACTATCTACAATTGCTCATTTAGAATAGATTGAAATACTTTTTCGCGCAATTCGAGACCTTTCACTATGCATTTTAAATCTTTAAATGATTCGTCGAGTTTTACAAGTTTTTGTTTTAGCAGGATAATCTTTTGATTATTTTCTTTCAAATTGTGTGTTGTCAAGACAGTATCTACCAATAACGTTTCTTCTTCGTCACGACAATTTTTTGTTTCCTGGCGGTTCTCATTGATTTTCATCTTTGTTTCATGTAATTTGTCTTTTATTAATTTTATTTCTTTTAAATAGAATTCTTCCTCTTTCATTTACTTTGCCTCCTTCATTTTAAGTGTTTAAAATTCCAGACAGCAATATTATTTTTTCTATGTTTATTATACTATATTATGTTTGTAACATTCAACCAATATGTTTATAACATCTGTGAACCGGAAATCGCAAGCCAAGAACCATAAATTCTGATATTAGTAAATTAACAAATTGCTAAATTACTTTACTGCTCACTCTCAAAAAGCGGTTTATAATAAGTAACAATAATCCGACTGTAAAAAATAATGTAGATATTCCAAAGATATCTGCAATGTATCCGAAGACTGGTGCCAATATAATTATAAACAAAGAGCGGAACTGACTTTCAACTGATAATACTGTTGCCCGTTCGGTTTTCAGCATACGATCTCCGAAAACATCTACCACTAAAGGTCTTCTCCCGTCTTTCAAAAAAAAGAGAACAAAATAAATTGGAACCACTAAAAGCAGAAGTTTAAAATTTATAGCTAAAAATAGAATAAAAAAAAGGATGCTGTAAATATCAAAAATGATGTCCATCAACCTTGCGGAGTTTATCTTTAAATTTAAACGGTAGATATTCCGAGAAACTACAGAGCTAAAAATATATATCACACCATATAGGATACCCAAAATAATCTTCAACCGGATTTCCGCATTCATTGAAGAGAGTGTGTAAACTCCGGAAACAAAAATAATGTTCTTTAATATCGGCTGAATATAGTCTTTAATAATCTTAAAAATGCCATCAAAAAGAGATGAACTGATGATAATTTTTCTTAAATCCGTGTTAAAAAAAATCCTTTTCAATTGAATCATACTGAAGCAAAAAAAATTCCTAAACCTCAATGTTCTCTCTACCTTTTCATTTAAACTGTTTGGGTAAGAAAGGATTAAAAGAAAATCAAGGATATAGGGAATAATGCTGAACAAAAAAATGGATTGCATTCTGGGAAAATAGATGATGATAAATATTGCCATAAAAGCTGATAATGAAGAACCGATTAATGAATAAGACCTTGTCCTTCCATAAACATAGGTCTTATGCTCGAACCACCCTTTTTGTTCGAGGTAGGTATAAATCATTGCTTTATGAGTACCGGAACGGAAAGCTTCGCCCATACCAAAAAAAATCATGGCCATGGCAGCAATGAGATAATTACCGCCAAGAAAGAAGAAGAAAAATGAAATAATATAGAAGATAAAACAGATGACCAGTTCGTTCTTTTTGCCGTACTGATCAGCCATAATGCCGGAAGGGACTTCAAACAAATAGATCATTATTTCTCTGATGGAGAATAATGTCCCGATTTGAAAAAGGTTCAATCCTATAACCTGCAAAAGATAGATATACAAATAAGGTTCAAAAAATCGTAGATTTTTTAAAAATCCATACAGGCAAAATTTTTTTATTTGATTATTTTTTTTAATGAGCTGATAAACATCTTCCATTATTCATACTATTCAAACGATACTTCAATATTTTTACGTTCTTCTTCTTCCGTTTTAAAGTAAGGTTTGCTTTTAAAGCCCATCATGCTCGCAATCAATGATGCCGGTATCTTAGCAATAGCAATATTGAATTTCATAGCAGTATCATTATAAAACTGCCTGGAAAAACCTATTTTATCTTCCGTATCTTTCAGCTGTTCCTGTAGATCTACAAAATTAGTTCCCGCTTTCAAATCAGGATAATTTTCGGCAACCGCAAAAAGCCTGCTTAATACGCCGGTCAATTCCGAATTGGCGCTCAATTTTTCTTCCGGTGTTTTGGCAGCTAAATATTTAGTTCTTGATGCTGTCACTTTTTCCAAGGTATTCTTTTCGTGTTTTGCATATCCTTTAACAGTGTTGACAAGGTTGGGAATCAGGTTAAATCTTCTCTTCAACTGCACATCTATCTGTGCCCAGGCATTATTAACTCTGCCTCGCAAAGTAACCAACTGATTATAGAGTAACACTCCCCACATCAATACTAGAATAATTAACAATATCGGATAATTCATATTTACCACCTTTTTTCTTTATTCCAAATTAACTCTAAATAATTTTTATAGTATTAGATTTTGAATCATTGAAATGATTCATATATTATTTATTAGAAAGCTCCTGCACCACCTCCGCCACCTCCGCCACCTCCGCCGGAAGAGAACCCTCCTCCGCCGCCACTCGAAGCACTCACTGTTGCAAATGCGGCACTGAATGACTTATTGAATGAATTAAACATACCGGAATTAAGATTACCCCTGCTATCGGTCATTGCATGTATATAAGTAGCATGCGTATAAGAAATTTCCTGGTTAGCCAGGACAACTTTCAAACGGGAAATGACTTTTTCAGCAATACCTAAAGATATGGCATATACCAGGTAATGTTCCCAAACTACAATAGAAGGAATTTCGTAATCTTTCATATTACTGAAATGTAGAAGGAATCTTTTAAATGCCTGCCATTTAGTATATTCATTGATTCCCTTCCTGGTCTTTTTCTTAAGAATAACTCCATACATAATTAAGAAGGAACCCGTAAAAATAATGGTAAATAATGCCGGAAAAAAGGCAAACCACTCTCCACCAAACAGTAGCCCTACCAAACCAATAAGAATAACCAGTACCAATTCTATTAAAATAGTTTTCCAGGCCACTGTAGCACTTTCCTTAGATTGCCCAAAATAGTTGTATTTTTTAAATTCCTCTCCAACCTTCTTCATCCATTTTAAATAATTCTTACGAAATAATGATGAACTGAGCGTGGACTTCGAATAATTCTTGATTTCTTTTAGAGTAATTGTTTCTCCGTCACCAATGGAGTAAAAAAGCCAGTGAATCAAATATTCTTCGTGTTTTTTTAAATTGTCAATTTGGGATATTAACAGGGTAAAACGGTAATCTTTTTTTCTCCCAAAAGAAATTTCCTCTACCTTTAGATATCTTCTGCGAACCAAATCTATCAATGTAGCTAAAAGATCCTTGCTACCAACTCCCTGAATACTCATCAGTTTACTTAATACTGCAGGTGTGATATCACTTGGTAATTCACGATAATATTCAACATCAACATCCGGTTTAAGTTCTTTATCATATTTATAATAAATTCGGATAGCAAAATATATATTATATAATAGTAATAGGGGTGCCAGCAGAAAACCAATTAAAAAAATACTGTTTTTCCGGTCAGTTCTTTTTGCCCAGGATAATTCCTCTTCCATGATTTTTGCATATTTATTTTCCCTAATGAGATTTGTACTTTGTGAAACCAGGCTGACAGGGAATAATATTCTTGCTTCTATCATATTCCCTGGAGACAAACTGTCCGCCTCATATATAACCTTATTGTCATCACCGATGGTCACTTCTCCATTTGCAGGTCCATGGCCGAAGGCTTTTAATTCAGCCGGCAAAACTGTGTCCGCTAATTTCACTTCAATTCGAACGTGCCCTATAGGAGAGGTATTGCTCTTGTCAAAAAACTTCCAGTAAAATTCTGCAGTGTCATTATAGAGCAATACAACATTTTTTATTTGATATTCCAATAAAAACACTTTTCTTTCATTGCTTGACTGATCATAGATGCGATAAATGATCATGTCCTCTTTCCGGCTTTGAGTGATATCCAAAACTTTTTTTATAGGAAAATACTCGGAAGCTTTAAAATAGGCAAAGCCGTCAGAGCCTCCGATTCCAATACTACGTATGATCCCGTTAAAGTCTCCGTCAAAACTGTAGCTGAAATATTCCCGAACACTGATATCGCCATTCTCTAATATTTTTACTTGAGCATTATAGTCGGTTATTTTAAAGCTTCGTTCGGCATAACTCGTAATAAAAAAAAATAATAATGTAATGATAACAATCAATACAAAAAACAGGATATTTCTTTTTCTGCAATTTTGGATGAACACTTTTTTTACCCCTAACGAGTTTATTAATTTAAACTATATCATTGTTATTCTTTCTTTTTTAAGGTTACCGCTGTACCGAACACGAACATCTCTGCTGCAGACTGCATAATTGAGGATGTTGTAAAACGTATACAGACGATACCGTCAGCTCCCATCTTTTTCGCTGCCGTACACATTCGATCAATGGATTGTTCCCGAGACTCTGCCAACAATTTGGTATACTCTTCAATCTCTCCGCCGACAACATTGCGAAAAGCTGCAAGCATATCTTTGCCTACATGTCGTGCACGAACAGTGTTACCTTTTACCACTCCTAATGTCTTTACAATTTCATATTCCGCAAAATGGTCTTGAGTTGTTAATAACATTTCTACCTCCTATTCTTTTACATTTTTGGAATATTTATCATCTTTGCTGCTTCTTATCCTGTCACTTAATGCTTTTATGAATAAAAGTCCAAAACCTATCAGAGTAACTAAACCGATACTTCCGATCCAAATATTTTGAAACATACCTACTACCCAGGCAATAATCCAGGCAATTGCGACAACAATCAATATAGTATAGGCAGTCTTTTCCATTTACTTTCCTCCTTTAAGGGTATAATAGAAAGGTCTTCTCGTATATGCAGTTATCTTAATATCACCTAATATCTTTAATTTATTTGTTAAATTTTTTTTCGATAATTGGAGTTACAAAGCTGGAAGTTGTTTCCATATCCCAGGGGAAAAACACCCAGGTATCCTGACTGACCTCAGTAACATAAGTATCAACCATCGGTTTACCGTCCGGCTTGGCATAAACCGTAGCAAAATATGCATTGGGAATCATTTCGCGTACTGCTCTTCCGGTTTTCCCGGTATCGACCAGGTCATCAATGATCAAATACTTATCATTGCTATCTTTTAATTCACTCACGCCTTTCAATATGGACATTTCTCCCTGATGCTCCAAGGTGTAGCTGGAAATACATACTGTGTCAATATAGTGAATATTCAACTCCCTGGCAATAATTGCTGCGGGTATCAGCCCACCGCGGGCAACCGCAATAATTCTTTCCCACTTCTTTTTCGTTTCCAATAATCTCCAGGCCAATACACGGCTATCACGGTGAAATTCTTCCCAATTAACGGTAAAAGACCGCTGGAATCTACTTTTTTTGGTCATAACTATTCTCCTTTTATTAATGTCAATAATTTATTGTAAGATTTATTTATTTTCAAAGCAATCTCTATAGCGACTTTTCAATCATCGCCAGAGTAACTCCTGAAGGCTCATTAAATAAGCAAATTCGGGTTCCATCGGAAATAAAAAAGGGTGGTTCAACAATATGTCCACCGGATTGTTCTATCAATTCGGCTTTCTTTTCTATATCCTCTACCTGAACGTACATTGTTAGAAAAGGTAATTTTGCTTTTCTTAGGGTAAACACTCCCCCTCCAGAAAGTTTACTTTGTCCTTTAGGAATTGGAAAGTCAAAACAACCGGTAGTTTCGTCATATACCATCTGCCAATTAAATACTTTTTTTAGAAAAGCTACGGTTTTTTCTGCATCATGTGATGCAATTTCCCACCAAGCAATAGGATTTGAATCCATTATATATCACTTCCTTTAAAAATAAAAAATAGTAACAGAAGACTTGTTTTTATATCTATACGCTAAATATTTCAAAAATCCTTCTAAAATAACAATATCTAAAAAAGCTTTCCGGTTTTGGTCAACCGGCGGGCTTTTTATCAGATAATCCAGTTGTTTAATTTCAAAAATTAATCTAAATTCTTTTGTGATTAAAGTTTAAGGCATCGGTACAACAATTTCCATTCCCGGGCGGAGAAGTCTCGGATTATCCAGATCATTGAGAATATTCAGTTCTTTCCAGGTCAAACCGTATTTTTGTGCAATGACCCATAGATCATCTCCCGCTTCTACAACATAGGTTGTCATCTTTATCAAACCTTCATCTATCATTTCATAAATATTCAATGCCTTTACACTCAAAGCCCTTCTGTCTTCAGAAGTTGAAATCGCCAATGCTCCTCTTTTTACCATATCAAAAGCAGCCTCTTTAAAGGAAGAATCCAGATATACACCGGTAATTTTCCAATTATTATCCACCGAGGAGCCAATTTCCCTCACTTCATCTCCTGAACATATTGAATGATCATAGCCCGTATTCTTCCAGCATCCTGCATCACTTCATAGTAATTATAATACCTGTCATCCATGGTGATACATTCCAGACCCAGCAAGGCATCAAAGCAATAGCTGTTGACGGCCAGTTGGTACATATTAGTCTCAACCAGTGGCAGACCGTGAACCATGATATTTTCTACCCTCTCACCGGCCGCTTTGGACTTAATTTCCAATTACAGTATATTCTAACCATAATTTATAATTACAACTTAAATAATGGATAATGCCCATATAATGGTGTAAAAAGAAAAATGAGCCAAAACTCAAAACCTCGGTTAAAATATTAGTAACCAAACAAATAAAATAATCGAGGTGAATGAATCCTGGCTCAACTTAATATTACAC
>Ga0272441_10002150_pt1 | contig 40611 bp, 37 predicted proteins | sample SSMProp6N_FD_193582 | JGI IMG/M metagenome (GOLD analysis project Ga0272441, IMG submission 193582) | Marine sediment archaeal communities from Little Sippewissett salt marsh, Falmouth, MA, United States - SSM-Prop-6N | ecosystem: Environmental > Aquatic > Marine > Wetlands > Sediment ... | reverse complement strand
GAAGAATCAATATTATATTTTGATTTGGATGGCCCCATGCCAACTCTGATAGAATAGGCATAATCCGGTAAAGCTGCAAAAGTATCTTCGTCAGACCAATCATCTCCAATAGCCAAGATAAAATCCCAAGCTTTCTGAGAAATCCAATGATAAGCCGTCAAACCTTTATTAATTCCCATTGGCTTTATTTCAATTACCTTTTCTCCGTGAAGTACCTCCAAATTCAAATTGGATGTCAAATGCAAAAGAGCATCCTTTAATTCAAAAGCTCTTAATTGGCCAAATGTGGGCTCAGTTTGTTTGTAATGCCATACCAAAGAATATTCTTTCTCCTCGACAAATGAACCAGGAGTTCTATCAACATAAAATCTTAACAACGGTTTAACTTGTTCTTTCCATTCATTTCTTAAAGGTTCAACCGTTTCCCATAATCCCTTCTCTTTTCTTAGCCAGGCTCCGTGTTCAGCTATCAATCCAATATGATAATCTTTGAACCACTTCTCCAAAATACCTCTTTCTCTTCCACTAATAATAACGATCTGATTTTTTTTATCGGAAATTAATTTGTTGATTATGTTTAAAATTTCTTCTTCAGGAATAATACGTTTAAATTTATATGAAATATGAATAAGTGTTCCATCATAGTCTAATAAGAATAACCTGTTCTTACTCTTCTGGTAATCTTCGATAATTTTTAACCGCATCTCCGGTGATAACTTTTTAGTGCAAAAATCTTTCTGCTTCTTCTTTACTTTTATCAGGTTATCCTTAAAATCGTCTGCCCATTTCTTGATATTGTAATTTTTTAATCTATTTTGCATAATCCGATTTCTTTTAATTTGTTCTTCTTCTGACATACGCAATGCAAATTTTAAAGCCCAGTAAATTTGTAATTTATTGTTGGGATTTACAATCAAAGCCTCCCCTAATTCATTGGCAGCTCCTGCCATTTCACTTAGAATTAACACCCCTTTTGCATCACTTTTGCTGGCAATAAATTCTTTTGCAACCAAATTCATGCCATCTTTCAAAGGAGTGATCAGGGCAACATCTGATATGTGATATAAGGCAGATAATTCTGAAAACGGAAGAGATCGAAATAAATACCAGATAGGCAACCATCCTAAAGTCCCGTATTTTCCATTGATCTTTCCAATCAGTTCATCAACTTGCTTTTTAAGTTGTTGATACTGATGTACCCCGGTTCTTGAAGGAACAGTTAACATAATCAAAGTCACCTTTTCCACATATTCCGGATTTTCCCGTAAAAAAATTTCATATGCTTCTAAACGTTCTACGATTCCCTTGGTATAATCCATGCGATCGATAGAGAGAATTATTTTTCTTTTGCCTATTTGTTTTCTGATTCTTTCAGCTTCTTTTTGAGTTTTAACATCATGAACCCCTTCGGAAAAGCGATCATAATCAATTCCCATGGGAAACGTATCTACTTTTAAAGTACGATTTTTATAATTCAGGTATCCCATATTGCTTTCATTTCCCATCAAGCGTAATTCAGAATCTAAAAAATTCCGTACATAGTCATAGGTGTGGAAACCAATCAGATCGGCACCTAAAATTCCCTCGATTAAGTCTCGGCGCCAAGGCAGCTGGCGGTATATTTCTTGAGGTGGAAAAGGAATATGCAAGAAGAAACCGATGGTAAGATCGGGTAGTTTCTGTCTCAATAAATGAGGAAGGAGCATTAATTGATAATCGTGAATCCAAATAGTATCTTCTGGTTTTACAATATCTAAAACAGTTTGACAAAATATTTTATTCACTCTTTTATATTGATCCCAAAGTCTATCATCATAAAGAGCATATTGCGAAAAAGAATGAAATAGAGGCCAAATTGTTTTATTGCAAAAACCCTCGTAGTAAGCTTCAATTTGAAATTTAGATAAAAAAACCGGAAAGTTTTTTAATTCTTTTAACTTTTTAATCATCTCCTGTTGGTCATTAGCTTTCATCTTATCCCTGGCTATGCCCGACCAACCAATCCAAAGGCATTCATTGGTTTTATGAAAAGAACTCATACCGGTAGCCAAACCTCCAACGCTGGGAATAAAATCAATTTCGTCTTTATTTTTTTTAACGACGGTTACCGGCAAACGATTAGAAACAATTAATATTCTTTTCATAATTGTACTCGCTTTCTATTAAGTTCGAAATAAAATAAACAAAGTCACCATTTATTTCTAACAATATATTTATATTATATCACACTTCCTAATTTTAACTATTTTCCATCCCGTTTATCAATTGTGCTTGCTTTATTATTCTACTCATTTATCTTGTTATTTCTTCTAATTTATTATTTATAATATATTGATTACTGTATTTCTCAATTTTTATTACATTTTGGAATATGCTATAATTATTTTGTACTTTATTGCTTTAAACATGAATGCAGTAAATTGTTTTTTCATTTCTATGTGCAATCTTCTTTCTATCTTTTAATACCATTGATAAAAATATGTTTTTTCAGAAAGGAAAGATTCTTTTAAAGATTTTATTCTAAATTAAACAAGCTATTAAAATGATTCTACCTATTATAAAAAGGAGGATATTCATGGGTTTTTCATTTATAAAAAAATTTTTTGGTCAAATTGAAGAAAATTCTTCTGATGTTTTGTGGATTTATTCCCAATGTGACAAATGTGGAGAAAAATTTAGAACTTTAGTCAGAAAAAAAAGCGAACTTACCCCTACTTATAAAAATGAAGAACCTTCCTTTTTCATAAAAAAAGAATTGATTGGTTCTTCTTGTCCTAATCGAATTAAATTACACATTACTTTTAATCGTAATTATAAAAAAATATCGGAAAATATTTCGGGCGGCCACTTTATTTCTAAAGAAAATTATATGAAGTGAACTATTACGAGATCATAAAATTTTTAAATTGAAACAGTCATTAAAATATTCAAATTACCTTTACCCTATGCCATTAATCTTGTCCTTTTAGCCAATAATACCATATCTCCAATACCACAATCGATATCTTTGGCAATAACGGGACATTTTGCCCTTAATAAAAAAAACAATGATTTATTTTCTTCGGAAAGCGTTTCATAATTAGCCTGACCTTTACTAATAATTAGTTTTGCTTTCCCATACAATTCGGTGAATTCTTCTGAACAATAATCGAGTAAGGTACCAGGAGCAGCTGTACCATTTGAAATAATTGTAGCAATGTCGTTCATGCCACAAAAAAAAGCATCTTCAGCCAATGCATCATTGATAATAGGATGTTCTTTAACTACGTAAATAACTTTTTTATGGTTATTTTCTACCAGCTCTTCTATTAATAATCTATCAAATACGACTTCACCGGCATTATCGGCTAAATATACAATTTCTTCGACTTCGTTCAATGCTTCTCTGAATTGATGATAATTAAAATGAGCAGACCTATGCAGGTTAACAAAGGAATAATTTCCTTTAAAAAGTTGATCAATTTCTCTTCTAACATTAAAAGAATTTTTAGCACCATAATCGATAATATTCCCAATGATGGAAAAATAGACTGCTGTCAACAAACGATCTTCTGAGGTTTTGATTTCTTGCTTAAGTTTAGGATATATTTTTAATGCTAATAAGTTGCTGTTTTTTTTAATTTGTTTATACGGGTCTTTAGCATCTGATATTTCCCTTACTAAAGCATGAATCTCCTTTGCCATTTCGGGAGGACTGGCAGATAGTGAAAATGTTGGCATTAGTCGTGATACTTCATCCATTATTTCTTTTTGTATATTTTTATCTACCCCTGAAAGTTTTGCTGCTTCTAAAGCCTGCTTAAAAAAACAAGGAATACATTCCAGATAAGTCTTCATTTATTTTCGTTAGCTCCTTTGATTGTATATCTATAAACCATTATCTCTTCCCTATATATCTACCTAATCCGAAATAAACACCATGAGTATAAAACAAGGGATCCAATTGCCCTTTCTGTTTGACCAGATTTTTTAGATAAAGTTCTTGATTAATTGATACAGACATGACTTCTCCAATAAGAACAACCCTTGTTTTATTTATTTCACATATATCCACTAATTTACATTCAAAATGACTTTTACATTCTGAAATGAGGGATGGTTTTACCCGAAAAGCCTTCATTGGTGTTAATTTAGTTTTTTCGAATTCATCGATATCAGCCGGAAATTTTACTGCTGAAAGATTCACTTTCTCTAATAGCGCAGATGAAGGTACATTAAGAACAAACTCCCCTGTATCTACGATATTTTGATAAGTATCCCTCCTTTTATCCGAACCAACAGCATAAGTAAGAGGCTGATAGGAAACTGGCATAACCATTCCATAAGGAGCAATATTGTTGATACCTTTTTCGTTGATAGTAGAAATCAAAAATACAGGAACACAAGGAGAAGCTACCGGTGAATCCCCTAAAGGGATTTCAACTTTTTTCATTTCTTTCTCCTTAATTAGACTATAAAACCATTTTTATTTATTCAATCATTGTCTAGTTTTCTTTTATTATTTTATATTTATTTTTAATTAAATATTTTTCTAATAAAATAGAAGTGATAATAACCAAAGGCAGGGAAACCAATAATCTGATCATGCTGAATTTTATACCCAGAAAGGAAATTTCAAATAAAGTCATGGGGATTCTACAAATGGCAGCAGCACCGATATAGGTAAAGATAATGCTCAACCTGGCACCTTTATTTAATAAAGAAAAAGCAACCGGTAAAGCAACGATCAATCCTCCGGCAATTGTACCCGCAAAGAGAATGATCCAGACATATGCCATCAAACCGGTTTCTTCGCCTAAATGTTTTTCAATCAATTCTCTTTTTACCCATACTTCAAACAAGCCAACTAATATAAAAGCACATGGAAGGATTTTTATCATATAGGTTAAAAAAGACGTTAAATGGAGCGCAATTTTTTTTCCGGGTGTAAATCCGACAATAAAAGAGACCAGCAAAAAAAGAGAATACAAACCCACTAAAATAATTTTTATTTTATCACTTTTTTTCATTATAATATTTCTCCAAAAAATAGACCCGTTGTCAATGCGATAATTATCGCAATCAATAAACTTATGATATTTCTTATCACGGTCACTTTGCTTCCAAAATATTCTCTTTCAATGGGAAAGGTAATAATTCCTACCATCATTAAGGTCGTGGTAAATGCAGATATAACCATATACGAAACACCTTTGGTCAATAAAATGCCAGACAAAGGAAATGCTACAAATCCGGGCATAATTGTGATTGAACCAATGAGCGATGCCAGGAATATGCTCAAAACCTTATTATTATTAGCAAGATATCGTGAAATCACTTCATCAGGAAAAATAAAAAGGATGATTGAGACAAATATTAACATTACAATAAAAGCGGGAGCAATTTTTTTAAATTTTTTCCATGCAACTCGAATTGCTTTATAGGTTTTTTGTTTATCAATAATAAAAGATACAATCAAAATGATACTGGTCAACAGGTAGGTCACGAGCATATTCATTCTCCTTTTTATATTCCTAATTGCTCATTAATTGTCCCATCAGGGAGCATATTATCAGGATGATATTTACCCTCGGCTTCCATTTTTCTCCGGACACATAGATAATAATTCCCCTTACAATAGTTATCAATCCATTTTTTCTCTAATTTACCTTTTTCCAAAAATCTTTTCATAGGACAAATATCATACCATATACAAATATCCTTTTTCATAGAACAAATACCTTTAAAACTAAAAATATTTTTATTATGTTTGCATTTTGTTTGATAAATTAATTGAATGTCCGGGCATTCGGACTCACCTAATCCGAATTATCTATTAATGTTTTAGTGTTTATTCATTTTCTGTCCAATAGACAAAATAAACCAACATTGAGTCATATCATCTCAATATATAAAAAACACGAATAATGAAACAGTTTGTATCATTCTTGACCGTTAAAAAATAGAAAATCTCTATTCAATCTTTTCTGCTTTTTTTTATAAAATAAGAGAAACTTATTAAAAAATTTAATTTATCGTTTTATTTTATTTGATTGATAATCGATTCAACTACTTTATTAAAAATTTGCGCAGTTTCCGTGTCTTTGTACTGACAGATATAGGGCTTTCCTTCATCTGCTGCGATAACAATATTTAAGTCGATAGGCACTTTACCCAGGAAGGTTAACTTAAATTCCTGAGCTGCTTTTTCACCGCCACCCGATTTAAATAAATCAATATTTTTGCCGCAATGAGGACACTTTAATCCACTCATATTCTCGACAATTCCCAAAATAGGTATCTTTAAATTTTTTAGAAAATTCACACATTTACGTGAATCCAATAAGGCTACACTTTGTGGCGTAGTAACAATAACGCCTCCTTCTAATTCAGGAATAAGTTGGCAAATCGATAAAGGCTCATCCCCGGTCCCTGGAGGAGAGTCAATAATCAGGTAATCCAGGTTTCCCCAATTGACTTCTCCTAAAAACTGTTTTAAGGCCATCATTTTTAAAGGCCCTCTCCAAATAAGAGGAGCATCAGATGTCTCAATCAATGAAGCCATTGACACAGCAAATAAGTTTGAAGTAACACCCATTGGGATAATTCCCTCTGAACTTCCTTGTAACCTTTTACCTTCAAAGCCTAACATCTTAGCAACTGATGGTCCATGTAGATCAGCATCTAAAATCCCAACTTTATAACCTTTTTCGCTTAGAGAACAGGCCAAATTAACAGCTACGGAGCTCTTTCCTACTCCCCCCTTATTGGAAAGCACTAAAATTTTATGCTTTATTTTTGACATATTATCTTTAAGTTTTTCATCAAGAATATCTTTTTCTTTTTTCTCCGGATTATTACAACTTTCTGATTCATTACAGCTTTCGCAATTCATATCACAATTCTCAGTCATTTTTTCCTCCTATTTTTCCTATTAAATAAAAATATAACAAAGAGACAAATAGAAAATCTTCCATAGATTGCTATTAGCCTTTTGTTATTTTCAATAATTAATTATAACTTCTTTTTCCAAATATCAGTGTGCCAATCCTTATTATATTCGCTTTTTCTTCAATTGCAATTTTAAAGGAATTTGTCATTCCCATAGAGAGGTATTTCATTTCTACATTGGGCAATTTATATGATTTTATTTTATCAAAAATCCTTTTTGTTTCTCTGAAATAGGATCGTGAATCTTCTGGATTTCCAAAAGGAGGACCCATAGTCATCAAACCCATGACTTTCAGGTGGGACAAAGAAGAAATACTTTTTATCAACTCCAATGCTTTTTCCGGAAATACACCCGTTTTTTGTTCTTCTCTCCCGCTATTGATTTCAATGAGCACAGGCATGGTTTTTGATATTTGGCAACATCTTTTGTTTATTTCCAAAGCAAGCGAAATTGAGTCTACAGTTTCAATCATATCAAATATTTTAACTGCCTTCTTTACCTTATTCTTTTGTAAATGTCCGATAAAATGCCATTTTACTTTATTTCCAATATCATTGAATGCTTTTTCAGCTTCCTGAATATAATTCTCTCCAATGATTCTTACCCCAGCTCTGATGGCATCTTCTATTTCATTTGAAGTCCTGGTTTTAGCAGCGGCAACTAATCGGATATTTTCCGGTAATTTTTTTAAAATCTCCCTAACATTTTTTTCAATATTTGTCATATAAGCCCATTTCCTTGCAGTATTTTTTATGAAATGCAGTAACAGATTGTAAAAACATGTTCACCTATTTTAATAGAGTTATTCTACTATTACCTTCTCCAAAATACAATGAAAATCATTTGTGAAAACCATTAAAGATACATATAATTTTTACATGTTATTTAATTGTGTGTATTAGTATTCATTAAAGACATCTATTTTTTAAACTTTCTCAAGTAAAATTTCTTCCCTTCGTAACTTGATTCAATGAGTTTGTTTTGCTGAATGAGCTCATCAATAATAGTCCAATCAGAATTTGCCCGTTTTAAAAAGTCCTGAAGTGCGTCTTCTCTCATTGGATGAACTGATGTAATGCTCAAAATATCACTTCTTACTTCTCCGGTAAAAGCAAACGCATTTCCTTCGTATCCAATCAAATATTCTACCTGTTTTACCTTTTTCTTGAGAATATAATAACTCTGATTAATCTTTTCTTCAGAAGGAGACTGGACCCAACTATCCAGCGGCGGCCTGATAGGTAAAGACAGGTACGAACAAGCAGGTTTTACTTCTTCTAAAAAATCAGCAATTCCATCCATATTTTTACTATGTTCATTCACGCCTTGAATTAGCATGGTTTCAGTAATCAGCTTTCCTTTAAATTCCCCGGCAAATACTAATATACCTTCCAAAATGGATTTTAAATTTAGTTTTCTATGTGGACGATTCACCCTCCGCCAAATACTTTCTTCGACCGAATCAATTTTTAAAGAGACTAGATCTGCTTCCATTAGATTATCTCTTATTTCTTTTTTATCAATGAGAGATGAATTGCTGATGACTGCAGTTTTTACTCCCAAAGATTTCATCAGCTTGATTTCCTGGCCTAAATTAATATCCAAGGTAGGCTCTCCATCTGAAACAAAAGTCAGGTAATCAATTGATTCATTTTTTTCAATGCTTTTATCCACTTTATCCCTCACTTCATTATAAATTTGTGAAGGATGATAAAAGCTTTGCGGATCGATAATCATTCGAGTTGTTTTCCCGACTTGACAATAAACACATGAATAACTGCAAATTTTGGGGGGGATATTGTTGATACCTAAACTTCGACCTAAACGCCTTGAGGGAATGGGTCCAAAACTAATCATAATCTCTCCTTGAGTTAATTTTTTTCAATACAGAATAAGTTAAGTGAGTATTTCACATTTTCTTTGATTCTTCGTTAATTTTATGGGTCATTGCTAATTAATTAATTGACTTAATTTTTCCCATAAATCTTTGATTTCTTGCGTCATTGAATTTTTACCATATTCTACAACAGGTAATCCATTGACCATAGCCTCAGTTATTACATTGTCGAAATGGATTTTTGCTATAACAGTTATATTATGTTCTCCGCACCATTTTTCTATCATTAATGAATTTTTTAAATTAATATTAAATTTATTGATAACTACTGTCATCGCTATACCAAAGTGTTTGCCTACCTTTATAACTCTTTGCAAATCATGCAAACCAGAAAGCGTAGGCTCAGTGACTATAACTGCTAAATCTGCTCCGGTAAGCGTTGCTATCAAGGGACAACCAATTCCAGGTGGTCCATCCACTATAATTAATGACAAATGATTTTTTTCAGCAATTGTCTGGGCATTCTGTCGCACCAAAGTCACAAGTTTTCCCGAATTTTCTTCTGCAATCCCAAGTCGGGCATGAACCAATGGTCCGTATTTTGTTTTGGATACATACCATTCTCCACAATGGTTTTCTTCCATTTTAATTGCCTGCACAGGACAAACCCTGGAACATAAACCACATCCCTCGCAAGACACCAAATCAATGGTGACTTGACCATTAACAGTTTTGATTGCATCAAAACGGCAGACTTCCTGACATCGCCCGCAATTAGTACATATTTCCACATTCATATTAGGAATAGTGCCGGCGTAAAATTGGTGAGTTTCTTTTATTTCCGGATGAAGTAAAAGATAAAGATTGGATGCATCTACATCGCAATCCGCCATTACCTTATTCTTTGCCAAAGAAGCCATACTAGCCGTAATAACAGTCTTTCCTGTTCCACCCTTACCGCTGATAACTACGATTTCTTTCATTTAAACTACCTCAATTCTCATCATTGCAGAGCCATAAGAACATTTTCATCAGGATCTGCCTACTATTTCTTCGTTTGGATGATTCCCTTTTCAACTCTTTCATTCTCTTTTATAATTTTCTGTATAAGTTGTACAAATTTATTTTCATAAATGGAACTTATTTGCACAATCGGAATTCCTTTAGAATAAGAAACGGCAATTTCTCTATCCAGTGGTATAGAAAGCAATATAGGAATATTATTTTCCTTGCAATAATCTTCCACTTTATGATCACCAACATCACATTTATTTAGAACAACACCATGAGGAATTTTGAGTTTTTTCAAAACATCCACTGCTAACATCAAATCATGTAACCCAAAGGGAGTTGGTTCAGTAACCAGTATGGTATATTCACTTTCCTTTATAGATTCAATGACTGGACAGGATGTTCCAGGAGGTGCATCGATTAAAGTCACTGTATTTTTTTCATTTTTTATTTTCTTTTTAATTTCCCTGATAATGGGCGGAGCCATGGGTTCTCCAATATTTAAACGGCCGTGCACAAAGTGAATTGATTCAGCTTTGCCCTCTTCTAAAATTCCTATTTCTTTTCCTACTTCACGAATTGCCTTTTCCGGACAAAATAATGTACAAGCTCCACATCCATGACATAAACCTGGAAATACCAATACCTTGTTCTTGGTTACTGCGATGGCATTATATTCACATACTTCCGCACATTTTCCACAATGATTACATTTTGTTTCAATAATTTTTGGAATAGCGATATTCACTGATTTAACATTCGATATTTTAGGCTTTAAAAATAAATGGGCGTTAGGTTCTTCGACATCACAATCCACATACTGAACACTTCTTTTTTTATCCTTAGTCAATGCCAAAGCCAGATTAACTGCAACAGTCGTTTTGCCGGTCCCGCCTTTTCCACTTGCTACTGAAATGATCATTTAGCTCTATCCTTCCCTTTGCTCTTACTGTCTTACCATTGTAGTATTACATTTAGGACACTTAATACTGGTGCAGGGAGTCCCGACTTGGTGAGATACTACCGTTCCACAATTAGGGCAAACACAATGACCACCTACACCAACGCCTCCGCCACCACGACGTCCTTGTCCCGAACCTCTTCCTAGTCCTCGTCCGGTTCCCGGGCCCTGACCGCTCGGTCCTGTTCCATCTCCTCTAGGCATATTTACACTCCTTTCTATGATTGAATAATCAATTGACTGTTCTTTATCGAATATTTAGCCAATGTTACTTTTATCATTTATTCATATTCTCATTATTCTTAAAACATTTTCCCTTCAACATCAATGATGTTCTTCATTAGGGTGGTCACATTCTTCTTTATCCAAGCCATATCCCTTTCCTATGCCTGGTTTACATGAAGACTCTCCCGCCTCCAGTTTTCCCTGAATAAATTTTTGGATAACTTCAGTAACTTTACCTGTTACACCAACCATGGGAGTAATTTCTTTTTCCGCAAACAAACTTTGAGCTCGCATCCCCATTCCCCCACAAATAATGATCGTTGCACCGCGTTCTGCCAAAAATTGGGGCAAAAAGCCTGGATGATGACCTGGATTACTAATTTCTTCTACTTTTAACACTTTCCCATCTATTATTTCAGCTATTGTAAAAGAAGGACATCTTCCAAAATGTGCTGAAACAAATCCTGAATCAGTAGAAATTGCTATTTTCATTTCTAAACTCCGTTCTTTTTCTTTTTATTGCATTCCGGAATGCGCAGAAGTACTGGCTCCGGAAATCTTTTGATATTGACCTGATTTATATTTGTCTATGACTTCTTGTATGGTCCCTTTAACTCCTGCGACAATTTCTATTCCTGCAGCATTTAATGTTTGAAATGCGTTGGGACCACAATTGCCGGTTAATACTGTCTTAACTCCCCTATCAGCCATCATTTGTCCTGATTGAATTCCTACGCCTCCCATTCCCTGAGCATTTTTATTTTCTATTGCTTCAAACTGATTTGTATCCAAATCATAAATAATAAAAATACGGCATCTGCCAAATCTCGGATCGACCTTGTCATTTAAATCTTTTCCCATTGATGTAATTGCAATTTTCATCTCTTGACCTCCTGTTTAATATGCATTTTAATAATAAATGAATTATAATTTACACTTTTTAATTCTAATTAAATCTATTGTAAAACGGTTAATACCCCTTGTCTCCATGAAAAGAAAACTTTATTGATTCAAATCGCTTAAGTCTCATTGTTTAATGGAAATCCCATTATTACCAATAGACCTTCACCAACAATAAGGAAGCATAATTTTAATCCCATGTTTTATATTCTAGACACCTTTTAATCAGTTCATCCTTTATTTCTACTGCGATTAAGTCGTTATAGACCTTTATATATTTAAATTCAAAAAAGTATAACACTTTTTATATCTTCTATGGGATAAACATAGAAACTTGGTAGAAAGAAAATAATTCCCTTCTACCAAGTTATCAAGGAAAATCATCTATTTCGTTTCATTTTTTTCTAATTCTGCAATACGTTTATTGATGGCTTCCAATTGTTCTTTTAACACATTAGCTTCATTATTTAATGCACCAATTTCTTGTTTTGGTTCTATTGAAGGTTGATAATAGGTACCGCCATAGACTGGAGGATTATAATAGGAAGCAGGATTAACATATCCAAATCCTCTACCAAATCCTCTACCAAATCCTCTACCATAACCTAAGCCAGCCCCCATTCTACCTCCATAAGGATTCGCAAATCCGGGTGTAGCGTAACCTGCGCAATATCCAGCTGCTCTTCCGGTCATTGGACCAAAACCTCTCGGGCCAGTTCCATCTCCTCTTGGCATAATTTTCAACTCCTTTCTATTTTCTTATTTTCACCTTTCATCCATCTTCTATTAAATCATGCGAGTGACAATAATTTATTCCTTAGACGAGCATTTATCGCACAAACCATAGAATTGGACAGTATGGTTTTTTATGTCAAAATTATGTTTTTTAGACAGAATTTTTTCTGTTCTTTTAAAAAGTTCTACTTCTTCATCAATAAAATCTGTATAATTAATTATTCTACCACATTTTGTACATACCAAATGATGATGGTGTACAGGTATTTTAGAACCATGGGTTAATTCATACCTGGCTCGTCCATCGCCAAAATCAAATTTGGCAACCAGTCCCATGTTTACCAGTAATTCCAATGTCCTGTACACAGTAGTAAGTCCAATAGCAGGGTAAATATCATGCACTTTAATATAAATATCTTCTGCGCTTAGATGTCCTTTGGATTCATCTAAAACCTGTAAAATGATCTGCCTCGGAATAGTTACTCTATAACCGCAACCTCTAAGCTCACCATGCCACCATCTTTTAGATCCTTTTCCCCAACCTCTTTGCATAAAATAATTCCTTCTCTTATTGATAATGATTACCATTAACATATTACAATAGATTGTTGTTTTTGTCAAATAATTTCTAAACTTTTCTTATGATAATATTTCATGATAAGGTTGAAAATACGAATAAAAAAATCAGGACAAATCCATAACTTGTCCTGATTATAAACAAATAATTTGATACTTTGCCACATATTACAGACTTACACTGTTCTAATATATAAAACGAGTTATAACTCCTAATGCAACTGCTATGCTAAAGGTAAACGCCATGGTAAATAATGTTCTCTTGCTTCCTATTTCTCTCCATAAAACGGCAATGGTTGCTATGCAGGGAATGTAAAAAATAATAAAAATGGTATAAGTCATGATCTGTGTTGCGGACATTACAGAAATGACATCACTGGTCCCTATGGCTTGAACTAACATTAACATGGAAAGTTCTTTTCGAAGGATACCAAAAACCAGCGTTGTTCCCACGACAATTGGTAAACCAAGCAACAAAGTCAATGGTGAAAAAAATTGATTTATTATTGTATCCAGTTTAAAATATTGCAACAAACTTAAAAGAGTACTCCCGACTATAATCAAAGGCCAAGCAACAAATATGAACTCTTTCATCCTGAGCCATGTTTTAGCCAATACTACTTTTATTGATGGAATATGATATGCAGGAATTTCAAGTATCATTCCTGGTGTCACTTCCGGCAACAAAGAGGAAAGCACTTTCCCCGAAACAACAATAACAATTAAATTTAATATATAAATTGTCAATGCAGCTTGAGGACTGATATAAAAAGCAACTAGAGCAAAAATAATGGTCATTCGGGCAGCGCAGGGAATCATTGTTGAAAGGACAGAAGCAATAAATCGGTCTCTTTCAGATTCTAGAATTCTTGTGGCCAAAATGGCTGGAACAGTACATCCATAACCTAACATAAAAGGTATAATTGCTTTTCCGTGCAAACCGATTTTATGCAAAAATGCATCCAGCAGAAAGGCAATTCGAGGCAGATAACCCAAATCTTCTAAAACAGCCAACCCAAAAAGGAAAGGGAATAGATAAGGAAGCACAATGGCTATCCCTCCCGCCAATCCTTGAATAATACCACTTATAATTGAAAATAATAAGGTCGCCGAATTAATGTTATTTTCCACCAGAGGTATTAAGCGATATAAATAATCCAAGAGCGGTTCTTCTATCATTTGGCCAATCCCAAAAACAGTGTTGAAAAATAAAAACATAATTAATCCCAAAAATATGTAACCAAAAAAAGAATGCATCAACACATTATCCAAGTAATCAATGAGACTTTTATGCGGCTTTTGCAACATAACCACAGACTCATAGATATTCATAGACAAATGATGACGTTCCGAAGAAATGACTACGTCAGAATGGCGACCATGCGACTCTTCAAGTAAATTTTGAAAGTATTCTATTTTTTTTAGATTTTTTTTGTCACTCGTTTTTATATTTTCAATAAAATAATTGTCATTTTCTAAATACTTCAACGCAAGAAATCTTCTAGGAGTGTTGGGTTTTGATTTAAATTTCTCATCTTTAATTTGAAAGGATAACTGAGAAACAATGTCTTCTACATCTTTGCTAAACTTTAACTCTTTTCCTGGTTTCTTTGCCATGCCCGTTTGATTGGCTACTGAAAAAAGCTCTTTCACTCCCTTTCCTTTTAAGGCAACCGTTGATACAACCGGCACACCAAGAATTTCTGATAATTTTTGAATATCGATTCGAATACCTTTTCGTTCAGCTTCATCAATCATGTTGAGGCAAACAACCATCGGCAATCTCAATTCTAATAATTGAAGCGTAAGTTCTAAGCTTCTGCTTAACAATGATGCATCAAGTACATTTACCACAACATCAATGTTATTATTTAATAAATACTTTCGGGCTTCGAGTTCTGCAAGATCAAAAGAGGTCAAGGAATAGGTTCCCGGCAAATCTACCAATTCGACCAATTGATCAAATAGTTTAAATTTAGTAGTTTCATATTTTACGGTTTTTCCAGGGAAATTCGAAGTGACTGCTTTATAGCCGGCAACATGATTAAAGATGGTGCTTTTACCAGAATTGGGTTGTCCTAAAAGTGCAATTTTCATACGATGACCTCCACAAAAATTCTACTTGCTATTCCTCTCCCTAATGCAACTTGATTTCCATGAATATTGATTAATATTGGGCCACGCATAATAGCGCTTTTCTTTATTGTAATCATATCTCCGGGATGGATACCCAGACATCCTAAACGTTGTCTAATTCCCCAGCCTCCGGAAACTCTTATCACTTTTACTTTTTGATTTTCTTTTATCGCATCTAAAGTCATGGTCATTATAATCTATACTCCTTATTCAGCCTTAAATTTTAAAAGGATTAATCTTTTATTTTTTGTCTTTATTTCTTAGTTTATCGTTGAGGGGAAATTGACGGACAGTCTTAACAAAATTAAATAGGCATTCAACCGTTTCGGGAGAAACATCATGTTCAATTTTACAAGCATCTTTTTGTGAATTTTTTTCACCAACACCGATTATTTTTAAAAAATCAACAAATAAGTCATGACGCTTTTTAACTTCTCTAGCTAATTTTCTACCTTTTTCCGTGAAGGTAATTCCCCCATATTTTTCATAACAAATAAAATCTTTTTCTTTTAATTTTTTTGTCATTTCCGATACGCTAGGCCTTTTCACATCTAATTTATCTGCGATATCTTTCGATTTAACATATCCTTTATTATTTTGCAAATCCCATATTGCTTCCAAGTAATCTTCCATATTTCTTGTGGCCATAACACATCTTTCCTCTTGTACAAATTTTAAACATATTTAGAATGCTATACTTTAAGAATGCCTATCTTAATTAGGATAGCCTATCTTTTCACATCATAACATATCTATAAAAAAATGCAAGGATTAAAATGATCATAATCCACAATTAATTTTTACAGTTTAATAATTGTAATATCATGTTTCCAAAATCATAAAAAGGATTGTGCTATTATATATTTTTGATTTTTAAATCTTTCTCTAAAATACTTGTTAGCAAAAATATTTCAAAATAAAAAAATAAAGATTGATACTTAATTGAAAATATTTTTAATGCATACCATAATTATCATCGAAATTTTCTTCATTTCTTTTTTAAAAATAAAATGAATATCTATGGAACAAAAAAAGAAGAGATATATTACCATCTCTTCTTTTTTTCATTTATTTAAGTTATTTCCCCATTTAAAAGATTTTTTCCATTCAATATGTCACATCACGCTTCCAAAAATTTAAATAAGATAATTAATTTTTAAAAAAAGATTATCATCTCAATTTCTCTTTATGACGTTTTCTATGATAGTTGATGAGCCTCTTTATTCAATAATTCCACGACTTCCGGAAAATCTATTTTCAATTTTTTGACAGTTTCCAAAGTCGGTACCCCATTAGAATTCCATCCTCTACGTTCATAAACAGTGTCACATAGTGTTTTATATTGGTTTTCACGGTAGGATCTCAATGCCTTTATCTTTTCTACTGTTGTTTTCCCTTCCGGTTCATAATCAACCAATTCTCTCAGCTGTTTATCAAATCTTTCCTGTCGGGATTCATATTCTTCTACGGTTACCGGTCCCATGGCACGATAGGGGATCATATCGTGTTCCCGAGTACCAAAACCCATTTTTACATTGAATACTCTTTGTAAGTTGTGGACTCTTTCTGATTGTGCAATTAATTCCTCCGGGGTAACAGCTTTACCAGTAACTCCTTCGAAAAGCCAGCAGTAGTTTTCTAAATGTTCAGGTACTTTTGCCGCCTGTAATCCATGGTATTTCTTTTTATTGTCTGCCGGTTCGATATCATTCCAGGGTAATTTGCACAAACCCACCAGCGAAAACCAAGTGCGAAACAAAGAAAAATAACGAATAGCTGTTGCTTTGTCCTCAAAAGTAGGAATCTGATTATTGACCTGGTCCATGAAAATCAGCCAGTTTTCATCATGCTGAGGACCTTTATTGGCCATGCCATATCCTCCCTGTTGGGCCAAAGATTCTTTGGTAACATATTCGGAGAATTCCATACCTTTGCACTCCATACCAATATCTTGTAAGAAATTTTTATCGGCACCATATTTATCGATTAAAATATGCTTTGCCTGCCTGATTCCCAATCCTGCAATCTTTCCAAACCCTTCGTTGGCAGCCATTTGATGAATAAGCTCTAAGACGGCTTTACTATTGCCAAAAGTGAGTTCTATTCCTCCGGTAATTTCCTTATTGATAATATTATTTTCATAACATTCCATTAAGAAGGCTATTGTGGTGCTAACCCCAATTGTATCCATACCATAATTATCGCAATAAAAATTTGCTTCTAAAACTAAATCGGGATCAAAACAACCACAATTTCCTGCGAATCCCGCTGCAGTCTCATATTCCGGTCCATCTACTAAAACTTTCTCTCCTTTTAACGGACCTGTCGATAATTCAAATTCATCTACTGCATGTGAGCACCGCATGACACAACCCAGCCAACAGGAATCTCCAGGTTGATTTTGAGTAACAAGATCGTGCCATACTTTATTTTCTACCTTATAGGCGTCTTTATGAGAACCAAATTTATAATTATGGACTGGTAGACAGTCATGACTTTGCATGTGGTCAAGAAGATTTACTGTTCCAGTTTCCCGCATGCCATTCTGCAAATGGTCCAATTCCAATATTTCTTTAGTCAACCTGTGACCTGCTTTGCTGACCAGCTCCGGATTAGCCATATTATTTGAATTTGCGTTAATACCTTCATATTTAATCACGATAGCGGCAATTTTTTTATCACGGAAAACAGTTCCTGTTCCCCCTCGTCCAGCTTGTTTAATTCTTAATTTTTTACGGCGAATATCAAACCAGCTTATATTTAAAATACCCAAATTGGTGTTATTCGCCCCTTTCCCCGAAGAAACAATGCTGATATTTTTTTTATCTTTTTCACTATTTGCATAAATCGCCGTTAATTTGTCAATAAAATGATACGTATCGATATCCATTTCAGGAGATTCCGAAATGGTCACTTTCCCTTTATTTCCATCAATAAAGATAATCACATCTTTTTCGGCTTTTCCTTGAATCTCTAAAAGATCCCAACCTGAAAATTTTAAAAAAGGAGCAAAATATCCACCTACGTTATTGTCATTTGCAGAACCTGTTTCCGGAGATAAGCTGATGACATGGGTTTTACCAGTACCCGAATACTGGGTAACTCCACAAATAGGTCCCGTGCTGAATAAAATCTCATTCTCCGGATCATTCCATTTGGTATCCGATGAAACAGCATTGAACAAATACCACATACCATAACCTCGGCCTCCCGTAAAAATATCTTTAATTTGAGGATCGATGGATTTATTTTCGATTTTATTTTCTGTAAGATTAATATACAAACGTTGATCGGTATAACCTTTTTCCACTTTACCTGGAATAAGTTCACATGAAGCTAATTGTTTCATATTCTTCTTTTTTATTTCAAACACTTAATTTTTCTCCTTATTTTTAATTGATTTTAAAAATAATAAATAAAATAATTTTTGCAGATCATCTGATTATTCATAATTGTCATTCATTATTCATAGATATAATTTTAATATATCATAGCATATTTCATGAGAAATTTCTTTTAAATCAAATAAAGCCACCTTATTTTTGCTCCAAAAAGATGGCTTTATTCTTTATTAGATTGAGTTAATTCAACGTGAAAAAATTATTTTTTTTCACCTTCTTCTTTCATTTTAAACTCTGGCAATGGAAAAGAAATGCCGTTTGAACCAACTGCCATAGCAGATAATGCGTATAGTGCGATTTCCATGACTAATATGCCCAGAATCAATACCAATCCAACTGACATGCCTGTCCCGGCTACTAAATAACCCAATACCGCAACTGCGGCAGCAGTAAGGGCATAGGGTATCTGTGTTCTTACATGATCTATATGGTCAGAACCGGAAAACATTGAAGACATAATAGTGGTATCTGAAAGCGGTGAACAATGATCTCCCATAACTGAACCAGTTAACACAGCGGAAATTGCCAAAGGTAAGTTTACGTCTAAAGCAATCGCAAGGGGAATAGCAATCGGCATGGCAATAGCCATGGTTCCCCATGACGTTCCCGTTGAGAAGGATATGACATTACAAACCAAAAATATCACCACAGGCAATAAGAATGGTGAAATAATTCCTTCGACAGCATTGACTACATAAGCAGCTGTTCCAATATCACTACAAACACTTCCAATGGACCAAGCTGAGATTAATATTAGGTTAGCCAGCACCATCATTTTAGCGCCATCAACAAAAGCATCCATCATATCAGCCAATGTCCCTATTCCCTGGGCTTTATACAAAAATATGGAAACGATAACCGCAAACACGGCTCCCCATAAAAGAGCAGTCATGGCATCTGCATCTGAAATAGCAGCAGTAAATGATTCGGCTGAAGTTCCTCCACCAGTATACCACATGCCAAATATGCTCACGAAAAATAAGACCACAATGGGCACAACCATATTGATACTTTTTTGAGGCGCATCTTTTAATACCTTTAGCTGGCTTCCACCAGACAATGGAGACGCACCATCAGCAAATAGTTTACCGGTTGTTCTGGCCCGGTATTCAGCTTTTAACATTGGTCCATAATCTCTTTGTGATAAAGCGATAGAAAGAACTAATACAATAGCAAAAATACTATAAAAACGATAAGGTATTGAATTTAGAAAAACGGTATAAGGAGTCATTGTAATTGCGGTTCCTTCTATTGCATCTCCAATAAGTCCCACCTCGTATCCAACCCAGGTAGAGATTAAAGCAAGTGAGGCAACCGGAGCTGCGGTTGAATCAACAATATACGAAAATTTTTCTCGAGAAATGCCTAATTTATCGGTTACCGGTCTAAAGGCATTACCTACTATGGCAGTATTCGCATAGTCATCAAAGAAAATAACTAATCCAAATAACCATGCCGCGAATTGACCTCCACGAGAATTTTTTACTTTTTTTGTTACATCTCGGACAAAAGCCTGTGCTCCTCCGGAAAGATAGATCAATCCGATAAGTCCGCCCACCACAAAGTCAAAGAGCAAGATTGTTGCATTCCAGCTATCAGCTGCACTATCAACAACATAACCTAACGTTTGAGTTACACCAGACAGCGGATTCCAACCAGTTAAAATAGTTGAACCTATCCAGATACCAATAAACAAAGAAGCTAATACTTGTTTAGTTATGAAACATAATACAATTGCAAACAAAGGGGGCAAGAGAGATAAAAAGCCATAGTCAATAGCTTCTTCTTCTGCTGCGAATGTAACACCGGATAGAGCAAAGAACATAAATACGAACAAAGTTAGTATCATTAAATTCTTGCATTTATTTATTTCATTCATTTTTTAAATTCACTCTCCTTGAAAATAATATACTTTTACCTATTTGCACATTATGATTTCTTTTTCTTTGTTCACCATCACCTCCTGTCTTTTATTTTTTGGTCCAAAATTTCTTTAAGGTCGGGTCTCCCAATTTCCTGTAAATCATATTTTACTCTGATGGATTTTTTATTAATCTTTACAATTCGCGTTAGGTCAATCGGAGTACCTATAATGACTAAATCACATTCTATGGCATTGATGGTCGTTTCTAATTCTTTGATTTGTTTTTCACCATATCCCATTGCCGGTAATAAAATGCCTATATCCGGATATTTGACAAAGGTATCAGAGATGGAGCCAACTGAATAGCGTCTTGGGTCAACTAACTCCTTTGCACCATATTTCCGGGCAGCCACAACACCTGCCCCATATTGCATTCCTCCATGCGTAAGCGTTGGTCCGTCTTCTACAACTAACACTTTTTTTCCACGAATTAATTCCGGATGATCAACCGTTAAAGGAGAGGCTGCTTCAACCAATTGAGCTTCAGAGGCTAATTGATGGATATTTTCTCGAAGCAAATTAATCTTATCCGGACTGGCAGTATCTATTTTGTTGATAACTACGACATCAGCCATTCTTAAATTTGCTTCACCGGGGTAATAGCTCGTCTCGTGACCGGCTCTATGGGGATCCGTTACGACAATATGCAGATCGGGTTTATAAAATGGTAAATCATTATTGCCTCCATCCCAAACAATAATATCCGCATCCTTCTCTGCCCTTCTTAGTATTTCTTCATAATCTACGCCGGCATAAAGAATATTTCCTCTATCAATATGTGGTTCATACTCTTCCATTTCTTCGATTGTACATTCATAGCGTTTTAAATCATCATAATTTTCATATCTCTGCCAAATTTGATCTCTTAAATCTCCATAAGGCATGGGGTGCCTGATAACAGCAATTTTGTAACCTTTCTTCTTTAGAATCTCTGTTACCTTGCGCGTCGTCTGACTTTTTCCGCAACCCGTTCTCACTGCGCAGACAGATATTACCGGAAGATTAGATTTCAACATGGTGCTCTTTGGTCCCATCAGTCTAAAATCAGCGCCGCTAGCTAATACAATGGATGCCTTACTCATAACATAATTATAAGGTAAATCACTATAGGCCAATATGACCTGATCAATCTGATATTTATTAATTAATGCAGGCAATTCCTCCTCTGAATAAATCGGAATACCTTGAGGATATAACGAACCGGAAAGTTCAACAGGATATTTTCTTCCAGCAATATCCGGAATTTGTGTAGCAGTAAATGCAACAATTTCGTACTCTGATCTTTCTCTAAAATAAACATTGAAATTATGAAAATCTCTCCCAGCTGCACCCATAATGATGGTTTTAATTTTGTTCACAGAAGTACCTCCTACCATAAATTTAATATTCGACAACTATTTTACATTTCCTCTTTTTTAAATCATTTTTCCACTTAATATTTTATAACTTGTTAAATTTACTCAACAGCACCCAAAGCCATATCCAAAACATCCATTGCTTCGTTTAACTGTTCATCTGTTATTTTTAGAGAGACCAGCATGCGTAAAATATTCTTATTAATACCGGCTGTTGGAACAAAGACGCCATTTTTTAAACAAATTCTTACAACTTGCAATGTTTCTTCAGTAGCGGGTTCTCCGGTTTTTTTATCCTTTACCAATTCGATAGCCATCATGGCACCCATCCCGCGAATATTTCCAATCAGAGCATGTTTTTCTTTCATTTCGACAAATCTCTTTCTTAATAGTTCTCCAATTCTCACAGCCCTTTCCAATAATTTTTCTTCTTCTATAATTTTAATGACCTCTAAAGCTGCCCGACAAGCAACAGGATTTCCAACATAGGTACCGCCAATACATCCTCCCGGTAAAGAATCGGTAATCTCATTTTTAGCAATAACCGCGGATAAAGGCATTCCCGCGGCCAATGATTTGGCTAAGCAAATAATATCCGGTTCAATATTCCAATGTTCAACAGCAAAGAATTTACCGGTCCGTCCTATCCCGCTTTGAATTTCATCAGCAACCATTAAAATCCCGTGTTTTTTAGTTAATTCCCTTAGGTATTCAAGAAACCCCTCCTGCGGTACATTAAAACCACCTTCACCCTGAATAGGCTCAACAACAATGGCCGCAACCGATTCAGGAATGACAGAATTTGCCAATAATCTTTCAAAATCCCTAAAATTTTTCATGGGATGAGAAACACTTGGAAATGGAAGACGGTATATTTCAGAAGCAAAAGGACCAAATTTGTACTTGTAAGGCATTGCTTTATGTGTCATGGTCATGGTAAGCAATGTTCGACCATGAAAAGCATTTTCAAATACAACAACCCCTGTACGGTTAGTATGGGCACGCGCAATTTTTACAGCATTCTCTATCGCTTCTGCACCACAATTAAAAAAAGCAGCGCTTTTAGGATTTTTTCCCGGAGCTAATTTAACTAGTTTCTCTGCCAATAACACAAGAGGTTCGTAAGGTACGGCAGTAAAATCAGTATGTAGATATTTATCAGCTTGGTCCTTTACAGCTGAAATAATTCGTTTGTGAGAATGCCCCACAGCCAAACAACCCCATCCTCCTGTCAAATCAATAAACTGATTCCCATCAACATCGGTAACCAGGGCACCCTTGCCACACTTAATGTAACAGGGAGAAAGAGAACTTCCCATGGGTTGTGCAATAAATTTTTTTCTTTTCTTGGCAATTTCTTTAGATTTTGGTCCAGGCAAATCTGTCTTGATTGATATAAACTTTTTCATCATTTAACCTTCCTTAAATAAATAAAATATTTTGAAAGATAATTTATAGTCTTTGCCAATTTGATAACCAATATTAATTTCATGCCTCGTTCATTTCAGGACAAGTTTTCTATTTCTATAAATCTATTTTTTATTAATCGCCAATTTTAACAAATCCCTCCAGCAGATTTTCTTTTCTATATTACTGAAAATCTCTAAAGTGGATCATTGGATTCCTGTCATAAATGCTTTGAATAGATTCCTCTTGAAGAGCGTCAATTATCTCTTATTTAATTTCAAATTCAAAAAAAGGCATGCCGATAGCTAATGATTTGGCAAAGCAGATAATACCGATTTTAAGCAACAATGTTTGGCTAAAAAAATAAACCGGTCCGTCTCATACCGCTTTGAATCTTAACTTTAATCAACAATACCCTGTTTCATACTCTGAATTATTTCTAAAATATATATTAAAGTTATGAAAATCTCTACTAATTGCACTTATAATGATTGTTACAATTCTCTTCATAGGGTACCTCCTGCTCTTTGTAGATTTAATCGATAACTCTTAAATAATGGTTTTTTGCATGTAACTTCTATAGCCTTGATAAATAGACCATTTTACTACAACTACCTGCCCGGGTCATTTTTGCAATTGGTCATTTTCACATTCCTGATACATTAAAGGATACATATATATTTTTTATTTTATTATATCTTTTTTGAAACCTCAAGAATATTTATTCCTCTTCTTCTTAACTCGTTAAAATATCTCTCGTATATTTTCCCCTCTATTGCATCTTCGGGAGCAACAATTCCTTTTTTGCGAATTTCTCCTCTCCCCAACATCACCGTAGCAATTGCCTCGGGAAATGCAGTGACTCTTCCCATGGCAGTAATGCCATTCTCTGCATCTGCATTTTCCCACATATAATAATCGATTCTCATTTTTTGACCATTATGTCTTCCCTGGACAGTGTTCCACATAACACACACATCCTTTTCACAATCATTCGGTCGAAGTTTTGGTGTCATTACAAAGGATAAAAATTCACGGGGAGATAGTTTGCTGCCTTTGAATTCTATAGGATTAGCATCCAACATACCGCACTCTTTTAAAACAGCAGCCCCTTCCCAATGTCCGGGCCAACGAATTGTTTTTTCTGCACATTCGCGAAGTTGAGGTCGCGTATATAGAAAACTTGGCATTCCTGGTGTGATAGCGCATGCTAACTCTTCTTCAATGCCTAATTCATTGAATTTAAATTTTTCAAAATCAGTCATGGCTTCTACTTCCACGATTTTCCCATTTTTTTTGATATCTACTTTTACCATATATTCCCGTAAAACATGCTCAAAAGCCCAGGTAATCATGTATTTCAAAGGATGCTGATGGGCACATTCTTTTGTTGGAATGCCTCCGCACCTGGCAATTGCAGATTCTGCTTTGTCCATTTTTCGAATACCCTCAGCAAGTGTAATGTTCGTCAATCCCGGTGCAAATCCCATTCCATCAAGAATAGTCACTCCTTTTTTTATTGCTCTTCGATGAAGAGATTCGCCATATTCATTTAGGCTCATCCCTTCCGGCACTTCCAATCCTTCAATTTCGTAGGCATCAGGCCTTCTATGATATTCCTCTAAAATATCCACAACGTTTAATCCCGAATCAATAGCCATATCCATCACTTTATAACTACACTTTCTGTTGGGTAAAGTAATAGCTCCCACATCATATTTCTGCATTAATTTCATTGTCTCTTCCCGATGATTAATATCCAATGAATGAAGGATAATCTTATCGCTATTAATCCACTCCCTTGTTTTTTTAAGAGCATTTTCCCCTCTACCGGTAATACCAATAAGACCAATTTCTCCTACTTTGCTGTTTTTAGCTAAATCCCAGGCAACAGCAGAACCCATTTTCCCTGAACCCCCAAAAACTAAAACTTTCAAAAGCCATTCCCCCCTTAATTATTTATTATTTTAAAATTCAAATGAAATCATTTCCAAAAAGACAACTTTTTCAAATAAAACTTTGAAAAACCTAATCTATCAACACCTCCTTCTCTGGAAAACAAGATACAAACCTTTAAAAAATAAAAAAGGCAATCAATGATAGAGCACTCATTGATTGTCTGCCTTAATGATTTGGATTTTGATGAAGTACTCTACCAAAGGTAGCTCTCCATCTAAATCCCTTTATGGATTCGATGACAGTCTTATAGTTATTCACTATAAGCCCAGCAGAAAGTTTTAGTTCATTTTTCCTGCTTCGGCGGAAATACCTTTCAAAGAAAAGTAAATCATTTTCTTTTACTCATTATTTTCCGCTCCTCTACCTTACATTGATCATGTAAGTGATTTTTTTAAGCACTGATTATATTATATATTTTTCGATGTTTATCCTCTCCGTAATGATAATGTATTATCGTTTTATGCCTCAGTTAATTTATTTCATTTAATTTCCGAGATAATTTCCTTATATTTCACATTTCTTTTTTCTAATTCTTTTAGAATTTTCTGATAGATTTTATATTCTTTCCCTAAATATTCAGGTGGGGAAATGCCTTTACGACGATAGTTTCCTTCTGCGACTAAACGGGCAACAATTGCACAAGGAAATCCCGTTGCACGGGACATTGAAGTTGCGTTTTCCTTTCTATCATAATAGTCTAACAAATCATAGGTATAACGTAATCTTTTTCCATCCTTCTTCCCTTGAACCACTACCCTCATTACGGTTAATTCATCTTCGTTTTCTTTCAATTGCCATTTTGGAAAAAGGAGTTTCGAGGTCAAATCTAAAGGCTTTATATTTACACCATTTACATTAATTGGAGTTTCATCAAAGAAACCTGTTTCTCTGAACATTCGCATTTTTTCAGCATAACCAGGATATCTTAAAGTCTTTTCCTTAATTTCAGGAATATCGAGGGTATATAGTAAACTTCTCAATCCATCGGTATTAAAAGCTTCCAACGTTCCAATTCCAGGTAAATCAATTAACTCAATTTCCGAAAGCGCTTTCTTTTCAACCATTTTTCCACCTTCTATTATTCTGGCTGGTCGAATATATTCCTCAATCACATCTTTCGGAGACCAGGATATCTTGTACTCATAGGGCCACTCTCTCGTTACCGGAAGCCCACCTACCAAAATAATAGCACTTTCAGTCTCATCAAGTAAACTATCCGCGTATCCAACCAGCATGTGACTCATCCCGGGGGCAACTCCCATATCAACAACAGCAGTAACGCCTTTTTCTATTGCCAGCTTATTCAGACTCATGGTATCTTCGGCCATAAAAGAAATATCGGTAATATTTTTTCCCGCTTCAATAACCGAACGCAACATGTTAAATCCTAAAAAACCAGGTACAGCTCCAACAACAATATCTTGATCAACCACACTCTTTTTTATTTCATCTGAATTAGATAAATCAACCTTGATTCCTTTAATACCTGATTCTTGATACATTTTATCTATTTTTTCCTGATCAATATCTGCTACAGTTACTTGAAAAGAATTATCTTTTTTTAAATCTTTAGCAATTAACTCCCCTACTAAACCACAACCCAATACCATTGCCTTCATCTCGTAATTTTTCCTTTCGTTTTTTATTTATCTCCTACTAAAAGCTCCAAATACTTCCCGATTTCATTCACTGTATCTAACTTTAAAGTAGTTTCAATAATTTCTTCAATTCTTGAGGAAGAAATTATTTCCTCGCTGTTCGCTTTGAATTTTGAAATAATTTCTTCATTGCTAAGTGTTCTCTCAGGTTGCCCTTTTGCGAAATCCTCCTGTTTCCTAAAGGTTCCCCGGGATGTTTTTATAGAAACAATTGCTCTTTTGATTTTTGGGAAAAGACTGTCAATCTCCGGATTAGCAATGACTTTAATCTTATCCAGCATTGACCAAACCAGTGGATTACGTAGGGCTTCATCGGTAAAATCTGAAGGCAACACATTCCCTTTGGCAACCGCTACAGCAATACAGTAAGGCAATGAATGATCAGCAGTCTCCTTGGTAGTAGGTTTATATTTACTGGGATCAGAAAGTATATCCGCTCCACGAGTGGTTGTTTCTACTAAAATTTCATCAACGTCCTGAGGATGAATTTGATTTTCTTGCATAACTTCCATAGCTGCAGTAATGGGTTGATGAGTTAGTGCTTCCGTAGGAAAAGCTTTATACCCGCATTGATTAATTAAAAATGTTTCTCCAAGACCTTCAATTAAAACATCTTGGTTCCATTTTATTTTATCAAACACTTCAAACAATCCTTCTTTGCCTTCAAAAACCTCAACGGGACCACTGTAACCTTTTTCTGCAAGCAAAGCTGCTCTAACACCGGCTTCAACCGCAAAAGGATCTGCGGCATTCTTCATATTGGTAAGATGGCCTGCAACGACACCTCCTAAAGTATAATGAGAAGAGCCACTAATTCCGATTGCTGCTACTATTTTATCATTGCTTAAATCCAACATTTTTCCGGCAACAACCGGACTGACGAATTGCGTTAGCGTAGCATGATGCCAACCAATTTCCCTAACTCCCGGGAAAGCCGCCTGACACAAACGCATTTCCAATTCATAAGCAAGAACGATTCCTGCGAGTATTTCTTTCCCGGATTTTTGTTTATACTCACCGGTGCTAAGAATGGCAGGGATAATATCAGAGGGGTGGGAAGGATCTTGTTCCCAATAAATATCATTATAATCGAGAGCCCTAATCAACAATGAATTGATTAGCGTTGCTTGAGGGAGATTTGCTTTTTCTCCCCATCCAATAACTGTCGCTTGTTTTTCTCCTCCCAGATCCTGAATATAGCGATAAGCAGCCTGGGTATCCTGATTTTTAAGAGCAGAAAAAGCACATCCCACACTATCCAAGAGAAATCTTTTTGCCTCATCTATCGCCTTTTGAGGAATTTTTTGATAATCTAATTCCAGGGCAAACCGTGCCCATCTTTGACTAATGGTTTCTTCTTTCAATTTAATTCACCTTCCTTCGATTCTACCAGTTGGTAGAAAATTATCCCAGTTACTCTTTCAAAAGTAATTTTCATAGTACCCACTGACAAACAGGCTTAAGGCGTATTGAATACGCCTTTATTTGTGAGGCTGATTTATCTGAAACAATCTTTTTTCTTGGATAAATCACCCCGTTCAGAGATAAAATATTAATTTGGATTTTTCTATTGTTTTTATTGTTCAACAATCAACATTTCATATCAGTCTTGCTACTTCCTTGGCTACATCCAGGGAAGACGACGTTCCTCCAAGGTCATATGTCTTTACTTTTCCTTCACTGATCACTTGAGCGATAGCGTTTTCTAACTTCTTGGATAATTCACTTTCTCCCAAATAATCCAACATCAGTTTTACCGTTAAAAACATTGCTGTAGGATTAACTTTGTATTGACCTGCATACTTTGGGGCAGAACCATGGGTAGGCTCAAACAATGCATAACTGTCACCAATATTCGCGCTGGAGGCGAATCCTAAACCACCAACCAATTGAGCGCATAGATCAGAGATAATATCTCCAAACATATTGGAAGATACCAGCACGCTGTAATTTTGAGGATTTTTTACCAGCCACATGCACATGGCATCAATATTTGTTTCCCAGAGTTCAATGCCCGGATACTCCTGTGCAATTTTTCGTGCCTCCCTCACCATTAATCCACTTGTTTCGCGGATGACATTTGGTTTTTCTACGACGGTTACCGACGGTTTGTTAAATTTTTTGGCATATTCAAATGCTTGACGAATAATCGACTGACAAGCCTTTCGAGTAAATATCCTGCATGAGATTGCCATATCCTCCAAGGAAGTATCCGAAAACTTTTTCATTTTAGGATGATTTTCAGAAAGAGAATTCATTAATGCCTGAGGCACAGGATGAAATTCAACACCACTATAAAGCCCTTCGGTATTTTCCCTAAATACAACTAAATCGATATCATCTTTATAATTCAGTGGATTCCCTTTAAAAGCTTTACAGGGTCTTAAATTGGTATGCAGCTTAAATTCCTGGCGAATTCTTACAATTGGACTGGAATAAATATAGCTTTTCCCCTGAAATTCTGGAGGTAATTCTTTTTCTGCTTCTTCTTTGGGCTTTGAAGTGATTGCCCCAAAAAGACAACAATCTGTTTCGCTGATAAGCTTTTTAGTTCTCTCCGGCAAGGGATTTGCTTCTTTTTTCCAAAATTCCCAACCTACATCGCCATGGATATAATCAGCATCCAGTTTTAAGGATTCCAATACGATTTTTGCTGCCTCCATCACATCATTGCCAACGCCATCACCTGGTAGCCAGGCAATTCTATATTTAGCCATTTTATTTTTCTCCTTTTTTCATCTTTAATAATCTTTTAGTATGTGGAATCAATCCTCCGTCATTAAATATATCTAAAATTTCCTCGGGTAAAGGCTTGAAGGCAAAAACTTTCTCTTTCCAGTATATTTCACCTTTTTCAAAATTAATTTCTACTTTATCACCTGTTTCTATGTGATCAGCAGCCTCTTTACAATCAATAACAGGAAGTGCTTGATTAATGGCATTTCTAAAAAATATTCTGGAAAATGATTTTGCAATAATGGCACCCACACCTGCATATTTAAGACAGGTTGCAGCTTGTTCCCTGGAACTACCACATCCAAAATTTTCACCGGCAATGATCACATCATTTTTATGTACCTTATCCGAAAATTCAGAATCAAGATCTTCAAGAGCATGCACTGCCATTTCATGAGGATCACTTACGGTATAGGTATATTTCCCCGGAAAAATAACATCGGTATTTATATCATCTCCATATTTCCAAACTTTTCCTATGATACTCATTCTAAGAACCCCCTTGCATCAGTAATCTCTCCTTTTAAAGCAGAGGCAGCTACAATAGCGGGACTTGCCAAGAAGACTTCTGCTTCGTTACATCCCATTCTTCCCTTAAAGTTTCGATTCGCTGTGCTCAAACAGACTTCTCCCGGTGCTAAAGCTCCTTCGTGAGCTCCCAAACAAGGTCCGCAACCCGGATTCATGATAACTGCTCCACTTTTTACCAATGTTTGAAGAATGCCCGAATCCATCGCATCAACATACACTTCTGTTGATGCCGGAAAAACAAGCAATCTTGTATTTTTGGCAATTTTATTATCTTTTAGTATTTCACAAGCAATCTTCAAATCTTCAATTCTTCCATTTGTACACGTTCCTATTAATGCCTGATTAATTCTGGTTCCAATAACTTCAGATATAGCTTTCACATTGTCTACAGTATGGGGACAAGCAATTTGCGGTTCTAATTTTGTAATATCGTAATGAATGATTTTTTCGTAATCTGCATCTGTATCTGACTTAATGATTTCATATTTTTTATTTGTTCGTAAGTTAATCCATTTTATTGTTTTTTCATCCGGTTCAACATAGCCGTTTTTGGCACCCATTTCTACTGCCATATTGCATAGGGTCATCCTTCCACTGATACTCATTTCAGCGACTATATTGCCACTAAACTCAACGGCTTTATAGAGAACACCGTCAGCGCCCAATTTTCCAATAATATACAGGATAATATCCTTGGGATACACGCCAAAAGGCATTTTCCCCGTAATCACTATCTTTATGGTTTCCGGAACTTTTAACCATATTTTATCGGTTGCCCAGATAGAAGCAACTTCACTCCTTCCAATGCCTGCAGAAAATGCACCAAAGGCACCGTAAGTTGTGGTATGAGAGTCTGCTCCCAAAATAAGCGTACCGGGAAGTACATGGCCTTTTTCGGGTAAGACCTGATGACAAACACCTGTGTTAATATCATAAAAATTTTGAATACCGTTTTCTCTTACAAATTCTCTGATTACTTTATGATTATCAGCATATTTTTCTGATGCTGCCGGAACACAGTGATCTAATGGAATAACAATTTTATCGGGATTTCTAACTGAATTAATTCCGATTTGCTTAAACTTCTTCGATATTGCAGCTGAATTATCATGAGATAACACAATATCAGGTGACACTGTTACAATTTCACCCGAGACAACGCTATTTTTTCCTGATTTCAAAGCCAATATCTTTTCTGTAAAAGTTTTTCCTCCCATCTTATAACCTCCTTTTAAAAATGATGACACTACTCAATTCGTGTCCTATTTTAATTTTTTATTACAATATCCGCCATTTACACAATGAAGTAACAGGCGTATATGAATATTGCCCATATCAAATTCAACAGTGTGATCATTTTATCCTTAAGAATAAAATCTAATTTGAGATCTCCCCTGTCCTGACGGTTTTAACTTAACTATTAATCATTTTCCTACATAAAAAGTTAATTCTTCTCATTCTTAATAAATTTAAAGGTTTTTCTTAGACTTTTTACTTGAGAGCCGGCTAATCTATTTTGACAACATACTCAAAATAATTAACCTCCCATGCATGTAGGTCCATAACTTCCATTGTATTTTTCTTTTATCGTAATTGATTTAATTCAAAGTCTTGTGCATCACCATTTATATTTATTTAAATTGCTCAAAATTAGTAAAATCTGCATGGTGAACAATGACAGCTTCCGGACTTCTCTTTGAACGTCCTCCCTCCCAGGAATGCGAGGCAATGATATGAAGTATTTCTCCTGGAACATCTTCACAATAACATAGCCCAACACCTGAAATGGGATGTCGAACCAAGGTTCCCAATTTGCTCTGGCTAAATTTCCCCTTTTCTTCTTTGTACTCTATTAATTTTCCAATATCGTGCAAAAGCGCACCTGAAATCAAAAAATCCATATTTATTTTTGTCTTATCCCCGTAAATCGATTTCAAAGCTTTTGCTGCATTAATGGCAACTTTCGTCACGCCTCTAACGTGTTCAATCATACTGCATGGACAGGATTCCAATAATAAAGTAAATGGCATCCTATAAAGATCATCAATTTTCCAGCCTCCCTTTTTCATGGCTTTTTCCCAGATCTTTATCGTTTTTTCTTTTAAATCCTGATCTTCAATCAATTCAATTTCCGGAATCGCTTCTAACAATCTATTCTTAAACATTTAAATATCCTTCCTTTTGTAAATTAAAATTATTCTATTTTAGGAATTTTCGGAAGCAGACATCAAAGAAAGAAAGAATAAGGTGATCGTTATTGCCAATAGATCTGCCGAACCTCCTGGATTAATTCCCTTTTGAATGAAATATTCATCTAAATCGTGAATGTTTTTTCTGCCCTCAGCAGTATACATGCCACCACAACGGATGATTTCTCTGGCTTTTTTCTGAACATTTAATTTTAAAAAATCCATACTTGAACGAGACAGTACATTCGTGTCTTCTGCAATTGACATAATATGTATTAGAGACTGAACAGAGGCATCATTAAAATTTAATCCATTCTTTAGGCCTTCCCGGAGAGCAGGCAATCCCATTTTTCTGACTGTAGGTAAACCCTTTTCCACCTCGCCTCTAATTCCGGTAATGCCATATTTTAAAAAAAGCTTTTCCCCATTGGATAAGTTATTTTTTTTGATATTTTTATGCAAACTCACCAATTCCCGGTTGACAATACCTTTACATATCGACTGAATCCTGCAACAGATTTTTTCAGCAGAAAAGGGCAATTTTTCATTATCTAAAGATCCTGCAGCGATACATACCAATCCCTCTAAAAAAATAAGTCCTTTTTGCGTGTTAATTCCACCCGTCGATTCAAACATCTTTTTTTCCATATTTTTTCCAATTTTACGGAATTCAAAAAGAATACTTTCGATTCTATCTGAATAATTCAAGCCCAATTGTACTAATTGATAAAATCCATAGGTTAATGCTGATGTACTTTGGATAAAAGTATTAAAATCCATATCCCGGTTTGCGCCCGAATTCAATCTGTCGACAAGGCCGGGTTTGGGCGTACAACTTAGTTCCAAGAGAATACCTTTTAAAACAATTCCCCCAATCAAATCCAACCGTTCATTCAGCAAATTTAATGCAATATGATTTTTCAATAATATAACCTTTTTTGTTTCTAATTTTATGCTTTATTTAAATTACTTTTCAAGCTGACAAAATCATTTATCATTTCCCTGACTATTTTTATCACTTCTTTTCTGGAGTGTTTTCTAGAAGCAATACAATCAATAGCCGTATTTTTACAGATAATACACTTTCTCAATGGGTTTCCCACATCTTTCCGATATATTTTGTGGCCATTCCTTGATACAACATCTATATCGAATAATCTCCCTAATGGATGTACATCCTCTACCGAGATAGCTATTTTTTTTAATTCTTTTTCAGAAAGACCTTTGATAATAAAAAAGCCCTCCGGCCCGGCTGCAGTAAAATGCTTTTGCTCAAAGAGACATCTTGTGTTTTCATTCTTCCTTAATTCATTTTTTACAGCCCTTAAACATATTTGAAAAATTTTTCTAATTTGCTCATTATCTTTTTCTGCGCCAGGAATATTGAGGGTGATAGACAATAGTGGTAAGTCGTATTTTTTCAGTAATTTTTTTTGATAGACAACACGTCGTTCTCTTGCACATAATACTTCATATAATTTTTCATTCATTTATCATAAATCCACTCTCTAATTTAGTTTCATAAAATAATTATTTCACCTGTCTTATCACATCAATGACGGTTCCATCCCGATATTCTACCATTCCAATAATTTTTTCAGTAAACCGAGGTTCCTCAGGAATGCCTGTTAAATCATAAGCTTCTTTGCTAAGGTCTTGAATATTTTTTAAAGATATTTTTGCTTCTTTAAATTTGTCGATTAAATCTTTTCTATTTGGATTGACTGCAATCCCCCGTTCAGTGACCAACACATCCACTGTTTCTCCTGGAGAAGTAACAGTAATGACTTTGTCCACGACAATGGGAATTCTTCCTCTTAGTAATGGTGTAGCAATGATCGTAAGTTTTGCACCAGCTGCCGTATCCATATGCCCTCCAATACCGTGCAATAGTACACCGTCAGATTCCGTATTTACATTCACATTAAAATGATGATCAATTTGGGTTGCCCCCAGAATAACAGCATCTAAGTTGTTCACAACACAACCCCTGTTGTGAGGATTTGCGTAAAATGATGCACTCATCTCCAAATGATTGGGATTATCCTTCAACGATTGTACGGCTTCTAAATCGAAAGATTGTACATCGAATAAGGATTTGAAAAGATTTTCTTTCAACATCTTTACAAAATACCCTGTAATTCCCCCGGAACCAAAACTTCCCCTAATCCCCATCTCGGTCATTTTTTCCGCAACAAATTGTGTTACGGCAAGAGAAGTGCCTCCTGCGCCTGCCTGAAAGGAAAAACCATTTTTTAATAAGCCGGAGGCTTCAATTATTTCTGCAACTCTTCTTGCAATAACTAATCTTAAAGGATTTTTAGTAATCTCCAAGGTCCCCGATGTAATACCTTTTGGATCTCCGATTTTATCTACCTGCACAACATAATCCACATATATCTGTGGAATGGAAATAGGAAATAGGGGGTAGTCTACCAGGTGATCCGTAATTGCAATCACCTTGTCTGCGCACATTGCATCTGTCATGGCATATCCCAGGGAACCACAAGCCGAAGGACCTTCAATACCATTTAAGTTACCATACTGATCAGCACTTGGAGCAGCAATAAAGGCAATATCGATTTTCAATTCCCCTGCTTCAATTGCCCTTGCCCTGCCACCATGAGAACGAAGGATAACTGGAACATCAAAAGCACCATGGGAAGACAATGCACCAATAGGACCATTCACGCTCCCTTGAATGGAAGACACTAATCCACTTTCAATATGTTTTGTAACAGATTTATGGACTGGAAAAAGAGCGGTTGGTGCAATGGTTAAATTTTTTATCCCCAAATCTGCCAATAAATCCAACACCATGGCAACTACATAATCTCCATTTCTTAAATGATGATGAAAAGATACCGTCATGCCGTCTTTAATCCCTGCTTTTTTTACCGCTTCCTTAAGATTACTGATTATTTTTTTCTCATCTCTGTTTTTAAATGTAATGGGGAGTGACATTCTATCGCAGGAAGGAATTGTGCTGAAAGCTCCCATAAACGGTTTTATTTTACCAATCCCTTTAATTTCATCAGGTATTTCTCGGCCTATTTTATTTTTCACCCTAAATCCCTCCTAAAAAAGAAACTCATAATAAACCTGCCGCTTGAGCATAATCTAACACTCTTCGCGCTTTTGCTACTACCGGAGCATCTACCATTCTCCCGTCCAAGGAAATAACACCGCTTTTTTTCTTTTCTGCCTCTTTTATTGCAAAAATAATCCGCTTTGCCCGGGCAATTTCTTCCTGAGACGGAGTAAAAACCTGATGAACAGGCAGTATCTGGGATGGATGGATCACCGATTTACCATCAAATCCTAACTGTTTGATAAATTGAGTTTCCCTTATCAATCCTTCAGTATCCCGAACATGGGCAAATACACTATCTTGAACCTCTATACCGGCAACTCGGGCAGCCAGTAACATTCTCGTTCTGATATCAAAAAGTTCTTTTCCTTCTTTTGTTCTTTCTGCTCCAATATCTGCAGTATAATCTTCAGCACCAAAATTAATCACTTCTATGCGCTGACTGGCTTTTGCAATTTCAAAAACATTAAATAGCCCAAGTGCAGATTCGATGGAAGGCAATATTTTTATGGAATTTTTTTCGAATTTTTCTTCAGCTTCAATTCTGTCTAAAAATTTCTCTATATTTTGAATGTCTTGTATTGTTTCGACCTTTGGCACTCTAATGCCGTCAGGATGTGCTCTTCCAATGATTTCCAAATCATCTTTTCCAAAAGGAGTAAAAAATGAATTAATTCTTACTATAACTTCCGTATTTCCATAATTAATATTTTTCAAAGCATTGCGAACCAATAGACGTGCAGCATCCTTTTCATTAACAGATACAGCATCTTCCAGGTCTAAAACGATAGCATCTGAACCGAAAATGCCGGCATTCTGAATCATTGATGGATCGTTCCCCGGAACATACAAGGCAGTTCGTCTTAATCTTTTTTTCATTCCTCTTGCTCCCCTTTATTTTTCTGCGCTCTTTTTACCGCAGTCTCCACCCTGGCTCTGATAGTACAATCCAATGCACCCCTATCATGAACTTTAATGTAAATATTCCATATACCTAAATCATTTAAAACATCTTCAATGCTTTTTAATATCATTTTTCCAAAACATTTTTCAGAAGGACTTTCCAAATCTATTTTTATTCCTTTTTGTTGAGGAGAAAAACGCACAAATACTAAAACATCACTTGATTCCAGCGTTCCTGCCTGCCCAATATTCACTTGATCTTTCAATTTAACTCCTCCTTTTTTGTGTTAATGACGACTGTTTGAAGCAATGATTTTACGTATAATAGGATTAGCTTCCTTGGAAATTAAAAAACGATAAGTAGAAGAAGGCAACAATTTTTGAGTTTCATTGATTTTTAAATTTTTAATTAATTCTCTTACAGAAGAAGCACTAACTGCCTTCCCATCTAATTCAAATCGTGGTACCTCTTTAATTTCAATCCCGGCCGATGGAAATACTTTTTTTAATACCTGATTATAAATGCTTGTTGTTCCACAATAGGGTTCATTCCCTACATATCTACGATTTATCTTTAAGGTAGGAGCAATGTAATTAATAAATATATTTGCATCTAATGTTGCTTGTCCTGAAACTATTTCTTTTTCACTTTCACGGGTAAAGTAAGTAGGAAAAGTCGCACTGGAAATAATATAATCCCCTCCATCAATGACTTTAACATTGTCAAACGATCTACACCCTTCTTCAATTAATGAAAAACGCGTTTCAAAAGGGAATAGTGATTTATCTTCTCTGACAACAAAAAGATACACTATATCGCTTTCTGTTGATGCTTTTTTAACCAAAAACTGGTGTCCTAACGTAAATGGATTTGCATTTATAATTAATGTGGAAATAATTTTAGCTATGCTATCTGTTTTTTGATATTTTTTTAAAACGTGAAGATATTGATCAATATCATCCATTCCCATTTCCAATAATGCATATATTGGTTCTGCGACAGACAACAATCGAAACCCTAATCCGGTAAATTGATCTATTTTGTCCGGGGAAGTGAAAAGAAAGTTTTTTGTTCTCCCATTTTCAAATTGTTTCTTAACGAGTCTTGACACAATTTTTGCTGCAATTCCCTCTCTCTGCTTGCTCTCGTCTACAGCAATACACTTCAGTACTTTTCCGCTAATCGAGCCGGTGCCAATGATTTGTTTTTCTTCAAATAATGCAATGGTGTATTCAATATCATTTCCATATTTCAAGTTTTGATTAATAAGAAATTGACTGATTCTTTCTTTTTCAGAATTATTATGAATATTTATGACACGTATATCCATATAAAAAGTTCCTAAATAAATTAATATACAATCAAGCTATCCATTTTTTCTATACATTTATTATTGTTTTTCGAACATTCATTAGATGTTGATACATTGCTTCTCCAGCTTTTTTAGCATCGCCAGCCTTAATGGCTCTAAATATAGTCTGATGCTCTTGTTGTTGTTCTTTTTTTCTTCCAGGAATTAGCCAGGTCTTTGCTCTTGTTTTTCTTAATAAATCTAAATGCAATTTTATAATATTGGTAAATACGAAATTATGAGCTGCCTTAGAAACGGCTAAATGAAATTCTGAATCCGATTTCATTTTTTCTTTATCCTTAAAATTCTTTTCCTTGTATTTTCCGTTTAGAACTTCCTCAAGCAGTTTCAAATCTTCATGAGTTGCTCTGTATGCTGCTAATTCGGCAATTTTAACTTCAAAAATCTCCCTCGCTTCCAGAAGTTCCAAGATTGAAGACTTCTCCAGACTCAAGATAATATTTTGTGTTTTGATATGATGATCTCTTTTTAATTCTCTTATAAATCTGCCGCCGCCCGGCTTACTTTCAATCAAACCTCTTGATTCTAAAACTCTAAAAGCTTCTCTAAGGGAACCTCTGCTAATGGATAATTTTTCAGCCAATTCCCTTTCTGGAGGAATTCTGTCTCCAAACTTCAGCTCTTCAGTTGCTATTAAATTCATAATTTGTTCAATGACGCTCTCATACAAACGAACATGTGCAATTTCTTTAAATTTCATCTTTCCCTCATATTTGGGTAATTGGGTCACCCAATTTTCCATAGACAGTATATCATATATGTAATGAATATTCTTCTTTTTTTTATTTTTTTAATTATTTTAAATAAAAAAGATGGAGCTATAAGATTTTAGCCCCACCTTTAACCATTTATTTTGAAATGCACATAACACATGATAATAAATTTATGTATTTAGAATTCAAATGGTGAAATAATTTCATTTCCAAATTCTTCTTGTGCCATTTGCAATTTCAGTATTTGCGATTTTAATTCTTTGTCGAATGCTTCCGGCATGTTGATGTTTCCAAAAATTTTCATCATTCTCTCCATCTTTTGTAAGTATTTTGTTGTTTTAAGAGAGAATTGTTGTTCATATTCCTCCTTGGTATACTCTTTATTCATTTCACGCATAAATAGTTCGCTTAAATCCTCGTATTTTGGGATTTTGCCTACAGGAGTTTTAATGGCTTTATATTCTCCATACACCCTTCCCTCAGCCCAAAGGATCCATATCTTTTTATCCAATTTACTATTTAGATAATCTCCTTTTTCGTCTTTTAAGAAATAATTGGTGGCATAAATCTTGGGTGGATTATCCAAGCCTTCAATGAATTGTAAATGATTTTCTATGTAAGTCTTTATGGGAACAGAAATAAAATCAAGATTGGCCATGGGATTGTGTTTTCTGACTCCCTGAGCACCAAGGGTCGCAGCAGTGGTTTCGGATTCGATAGTTGCACCTAAAAAAACACCGTGTGCCCAGTTAAGGGATTCCAAAACAGGCATGGTTGTATCAGAATCTCTACCTCCATAGATGATTGCTTTCACCGGAACACCTAAAGGATCCTCTGCTTTACTGTCAATATTCTTTAAAGCACTTAAGCGAATGGTATATCTGGCATTTTTATGTGAAGGGGTAATTTCATTACCCTGGCTATCTTTCTTTCCTTCCGTCCATTCCCCTGAATAATTGATACCTTTTTTTGGAATCTCTTTTTTCATTCCCAACCAATAGGGTTTGCTATCATTGATAAGTACATTTGAAAAAATTAGTTCTCTGGGAGTAGTTAGAGCTTGATAGATTAAAGGATCATCCTTGGGATTCACGTCCCGTATAATTCCAAAGATACCCGATTCTACATTCACTGCCCTAACTTCACCATTTATTTTTCTAAGGTAGGCAATGTCATCTCCAACAACGGTTTGACCGGGAATCATGGCAGTGCTGGTCTTTCCACAGGCACTGGGGAAAGCCCCTGTAAAATAAGAGACGCGATTGTTTGGTCCGTGAACCCCCATAACAAACATATGTTCTGCTAACCAACCTTCCTGTTGCGCCTTATTAATTGCTAATCTAAAAGCCAGTTTTTTTAATCCAATAGAATTTCCGGCATATTGATTGTTCACTGAAAAGACTCTATTTTCCTCCAGGTCAATGTAGATTCGCCTTTTATCAATATCCGCACTAACACCACTTTCCAGTCTCCCGGCAGAGTGAAGAAAGAAAAAGAAATCATCAGAACCATTGAGTTTCTTAAATTCCTGATACCCTTGACGATACAAAAGATCCTCACTGTGGGCTACATAGGCAGAATCAGTAATTTGCAAGGCTCGGAGGGAAAAGACTGAATCCGTTGGTCCCAATGAAAAAAACCTCACCAGCATCTCTTTTCCGGACATGCATCCATCAAGAAAAGAATAAACCTCTTTCAATCCTTCATCTTTTTCTATGGAGTTCACCCCCAGGCCCCAATTCACCTTTTCAGATAGAAGATACTTGGTATGCACCTTATCCCTTGCCTGATCATCATAGCCATCAAAATGAATGGTATGCCCATCCATGCCCAATCTTTTTTCTTCACCACTAATGATGGCTAAATTTCTTACATAGTCAATATCTTCTTTTGAATCATCGATAACGGTCACTTTTTCCGGTTTGCATAACTCTATTGCTTCTTTGACTTTTTCAATAATATATTGGTTGTTTAATTGTTCTAGTTTTTGCAGATTGGCTTTATCCATGATTATGGCTCCCTTTTTATTCAATGATAAATATTTATTTGGTTGAGCTGA
>Ga0272441_10002149_pt1 | contig 40612 bp, 39 predicted proteins | sample SSMProp6N_FD_193582 | JGI IMG/M metagenome (GOLD analysis project Ga0272441, IMG submission 193582) | Marine sediment archaeal communities from Little Sippewissett salt marsh, Falmouth, MA, United States - SSM-Prop-6N | ecosystem: Environmental > Aquatic > Marine > Wetlands > Sediment ... | reverse complement strand
ATGCCGGAAACCCCCCAGGTCGCCGTATTCGATACGGCGTTCCACCAGACCATGCCGAAGCATGCATATGTGTACGGTATTCCCTACGATTATTACGAGAAAGACAGGATCAGAAGATACGGGTTCCACGGAACCAGTCATTACTACGTGGCCCGCAGGGCGGCCGAGCTTCTTGGCAAACCTGCGGAGGACGTTAATGTCGTTACCTGCCACCTTGGCAACGGCAGCTCGATAACCGCCGTAAAGGGCGGCGTTTCCGTTGACACCAGCCTTGGGTTCGGAACTGTCCCGGGGGTTCTCATGGGCACCCGCTGCGGAGATATCGATCCCACCCTTATGCTGTATATCATGGAAAAAGACAACCTCGACGCAAAGACCATGAGCCATATACTGCACAAGGAAAGCGGCATACACGGCGTTTCGGGCATTGGAAGCGACCTCAGAGATGTTGAAGAGGCCGCGGAAAACGGAAACGAGCGGGCCGCTCTTGCGCTGAATCTCCTTTGCTACGGGGTCCGCAAATACATAGGCGCCTACGCCGCCGCCATGGGGCGGATAGACGCCATTGTCTTTACAGCCGGGATCGGCGAGAACAGCACTACAGTGAGGGCCCTGGCCTGCGAAGACATGGAATACCTGGGCGCCTCGCTTGACAAGAGCAAAAACGGTGTAAGGGGCAAGGAAGCCGTTATTTCCACCGATGATTCCGACGTAAAGATCATGGTGATCCCCACGAACGAGGAGCTGGTTATCGCCCGCGACACAAAGGAACTGGCGATATCCTGACACGTATCCAATGGCGGGTGTAGTGGAGAAACCGCATCTGTGGGAATGCCTGATAGATACCGAAGATCTGGAGCGTGATGTTCGCGCCCGTTACAGGTTCGATCTGGAATTCCCGGGGCCGGTTCTGTTTCAGGGTCTGGCCTTTACGCCATCGGGTCCTTTGGTCATAACAGCGGAAGCGCAAAGAGATCCAGAGGCGATAGCTGCGGATATCCATATCTCCTTTTCGGCCGAGGCGCCATGTTCGCGATGTCTAAGGCAGACAGGTATTGCGCTCGAGGGTCGTTTCAGGTATTTTTATATCTTGCCGCCGTCAGGTGAACAGGACGGGGAGCCGGAGGAGTTTACCGTATTCGTGGATTCTCTTACGGCGCCGCTGGATATTTCGGATCAGGTGTGGGAGAGCCTTATACTCCTTTTGCCCGAGAAAGTTCTGTGTAGCGAAGAGTGCAAAGGTCTTTGCCCTGTATGCGGGGCGGACCTCAACCTGGGAGACTGCGGCTGTACTCCCGATAATGTGGATCCCCGTCTGTCGATCCTGTGCGACATTGACCCGCAGGGCGAAGCGGACGATGAACAATGAATACGACCCTAACGAAGGGGGGAAATAGACAATGGCCACACCCAAAAGCAAAACATCACATTCAAGAACCCAGAAGAGAAAGTCGCAATGGCTGGGTTCGCTGACCGGGCCCTCGCTTACTACGTGTCCCCAGTGCGGCGAAGTGACCCAGCGCCACAGAGCCTGTCCGGAATGCGGTTTCTACAGAGGACGGGCGACAAAGGCGGCAACCGGAGACGGTGAATCGTCCACAGAAGAAAAATAAGCCTGAACAAAAAATGAACCCGCTCCCGGGTTCATTTTTTTTATTGACCGATACGCGCAAATACCCTATACTCACCTAATCATAACATCAGATATTATGACCAGGTTCTAAAGGAGAGCAGGTAATGTCGCGGTCGGCAACCAGACGGGTTCGCCATCAAAGGATCGGTGTCGAACTGGAAATGAATCCGCTCCTTACTGACGAAGATCTTGCACGCAGGCTTGACGTGAGCGTGAGCACCGTTCGCCTCGACAGGGCCCTTATGGGCATTCCCGAGGTCAGAGAACGCATGAAGGCAATGGCCGGAAGAGCCGTCCGCAAACTGCGCTCCCTGAAACAGGAAGAGATAATAGGCGACCTGCTTGAACTGGAGCCGAACGCCTGGGCCCTTTCTTCTTTCACAACCACCAGAGACATGGCTTTCAGGCATACCGGGTTCGTTTCGGATCATTATATCTATGCGCAGGCCAGTTCTCTGGCCGTAGCGGTTATAGAGGCCGATATGGTGGTTACCGGTTCGGCCAGGGTCCGTTACAAAAATCCCGCCAGAGTGGGAGAACGTTTGATATCCAGAGCCAAAGTCGGCATCCGAAAAGGGAACAAGATAGTAGTGAGTGTCAGAACCAGAGTGGAAGAGAACGAGATCTTCGTCGGCCGATTCATTACGGTCATCACGACATGTGATGAGGCCGAGACAGGAAAGGGGTGAGGTTTTTTATGCTTCTTGCCCTCGACGCAATGGGTGGGGACCACGGGCCCGAAGAGACCTGCAGGGGAGCTCTTCTGGCATGCGGGGAGTTCAATGATCTGGAAGTGGCTCTCGTCGGAGACGGGCCTTCGATAGAGCCCTTTATTGAAAAAGCGGAAAAGAGCATTCGTTCACGTCTTCATATAGTGCACGCCGAGGAACGCATCCTTATGGACGAACCCCCGGCGGTGGCGATTCGAAAAAAGAGGCGTTCCAGCCTGGGTATAGCAATGAACATGGTCCACAGCGGCGAAGCCGTTGGGTGCGTTTCGGCCGGTAGCACCGGCGCCATTGTTGCGGGAGGCGTTCTTCTGGTAGGCCGGATAGCCGGCATCGACAGGCCGGGCCTCGGGGTGCCTCTTCCTGCTATACAGCGAGTCAGTATGCTTATAGACGTAGGAGCGACCGTCAGGTGCAAGCCCCTCAATCTTTACCAGTTCGGCCTTATGGGCGATGTGTACATGAGAAAGATCCTCGACGTAAAAGAACCCAGCATAGCCCTTCTGTCGAACGGCGGCGAGGACGTAAAGGGCGACGAACTTATCCAGAGCGCAAGGGGTCTTCTGAAAAATTCCCCTGTGAACTTTGTGGGCAACGTGGAGGGATGCGATATACCCTTTGGGGTTTCCCATGTAGTGGTTTGCGAGGGGCTCGCCGGCAACATCCTTCTTAAATTTATCGAAGGAACCGGAGAAGCGATATTTTCCCTTTTCAGGGAGGAACTCAACAACAGTGTTCTTCCCAAGATGGGGATGGTTTTCATGCTTCCGATGCTCAAGAAAATGTGGCGGCGATTCAACTACGAGAGAATGGGCGGCACGCCATTGCTGGGGGTCAGGGGCGCGGTCATCAAGGCCCACGGAAGATCCAGGGCCCCGGCTATTCAGAGTGCTCTCAGAGTGGCTCACAATTTCGTAAGTCTTAACGGCGTGGGATCTATAATCGAAGAACTCGCTGAGGGAGGGATCCAGAGTGGCAGTTAAATTCAGCGTCCCCGTTACTATTCTGGGAACCGGCGCGTTTGCGCCCGAAAAGGTTTTGACCAACCAGGATCTGGAGAAAATGGTCGAAACAAGTGATCAGTGGATCACCGAAAGGACCGGGATCAAGGAAAGGCATATTGCCTCGAGTGATGAAAACACCAGCACCCTGGCCGCCAGAGCCGGGATGGCCGCGCTGGAAAAAGCAGGGGTGAAACCAGAGGAGCTGGACATGATCCTGGTGGGCACGAATTCGCCGGACACTATTTTCCCAGGAGTAGGTCCCAAGGTTCAGGGCATTATCGGCGCCGACCGCGCCGGAGCCTGCGACATACAGGCGGGCTGCACCGGGTGCGTTTACGCTCTTGTGCTGGCCTCGTCGGGCATAGCGTCGGGCCTCTGGAAAAAGGTCCTGGTCATAGGGGCCGAGGTGCTTTCAAGGCTTATAGACTGGAACGACCGAAACACCTGTGTTCTGTTCGGAGACGGCGCGGGCGCCGTTGTCCTTGGAGCAGGGGAACAGGGTTCTCAAAACGCATTTCTGGGCGCGGAACTCAGATCGCAGGGCGACGCCCACGACTATATAACCCTTCCTGCGGGAGGCTCCGAAATGCCGGCGAGCCCCGAGACGCTAAAGGAAGGCAAGCATTTCGTTCAGATGAAGGGCAACGAGGTTTTCAAGTTCGTCAACAAGGTGCTGCCGCCGTTTCTCCGGAACGTTTGCGCGGAAGCCGGTCTGGAAGTTGATGATATCGACAGCTGGATATTCCATCAGGCCAACCTGCGCATCGTGGACGGTGTTCTCCGGCGGCTCAAGGTGTCGCCTGAGAAGGCGATCGTGAACCTTCAGAAATATGGGAACACGTCAGCCGCTTCAGTGTTTCTGGCGCTCAACGAAGGTATCGAGAACGGCTCCATATCCAAGGGAGACAAGGTTATGATAACCAGCTTCGGTGCGGGCATGACCTACGGCGCCGTGATTTTCCAGATCTGAGGTGGTAGCTATGCTTGGTAAAAACAGGGTCAGGAAACTTGTCGGAATAGAATACCCGGTTTTTCAGGGCGGTATGGCCTGGGTCGCTGATGCGGATCTTGCCGGAGCCGTTAGCAACGGCGGAGGCCTCGGGGTCATAGCGGCCGGAAGCATGCCCGCGGAACTGCTGAGGGATCAGATACGAAAGGCCAGGTCGATAACGGACAAGCCTTTCGGGGTGAATATCATGCTTCTTTCTCCTACTGCAGAAGACGCGCTCGATGTAGTAGCCGAAGAGCGTGTTCCGGTGGTTACGACAGGCGCCGGAACTCCCGGAAAGGTCATAGAGCGACTGAAGCCCCTTGGAACCATTGTTATTCCCGTAGTCGCCTCCGTGGCGCACGCCCGCAGGGTGGAGCGCCAGGGAGCGGACGCTGTAGTTGCCGAGGGAATGGAAGCGGGGGGACATATAGGAGAAAGTACTACCATGACACTGGTTCCGCAGATAGCCGACAGCGTGGATATTCCCGTTATCGCGGCGGGAGGCGTTGTGGACGCCAGGGGAGTGATAGCGGCATTCGCTCTGGGCGCCGAAGGCGTACAGGTGGGAACCAGATTCGTGTGCGCTACGGAGTCCAACGCCCACAAGTCGTACAAGGAAGAGATCATCAAGGCCAGGGACCGCAGCACTGTCGTCACCGGCCGCTCTACAGGGCATCCTGTTCGCTGCATCCACAACAAACTTACCAGGCAGTTCGAGGAACTCGAGAAGAACAACGCGTCTGTTGAGGAAGTGGAAGAACTGGGAGCAGGCAAGCTGAGATCGGCTGTAGTGGACGGCGACATTGAATACGGGTCCGTAATGGCCGGACAGTCGGCCGGAATGGTCTCCAGGATCGAGCCGGCAAGGGCTATAATCGTCGACCTTTTTTCCGGCGCGGAGTCCGTACGCGAAAGAGTGAACCGGAATCTCTTTGAATGATTTCGAGGTGAATGAAATGACCTACGCCATAGTTTTCCCGGGCCAGGGAGCGCAGACCGTAGGGATGGGAAAGGGATTTATAGAACGTTATCCGTCGGCTGCGGAAGTTTTCGACAGATCCGACGAAGCGCTTGGGTTCTCCCTTAGCCGCATCATCCTTGAAGGCCCTGATGAGGAACTGAAAAAGACCGAGTACGCCCAGCCCGCGATACTGGCGACGAGCATGGCGATATTCTCGGTCCTGGAAAATGAAAAGAAACTGTCGCTTAAGCCGCGTTTTGTGGCGGGGCACAGCCTGGGTGAGTACACAGCCCTGGTAGCGGCCGGAACGCTTTCGCTTGAGGACGGCGTGCGGCTGGTCAACCTTAGAGGGCGGCTGATGCAGGAGGCGGTTCCCATAGGCGAAGGTTCCATGGCGGCCATTATGGGAATAGACAGACAGACTGTGACCGCCATATGCAGTGAGGCTTCGGAGCTTGGAGTCTGCCAGGCCGCCAATTTCAACGCTCCGGCCCAAACCGTTATCTCGGGACAGGTCGAGGCAGTGGAAAGGGCAATGGTCCTTGCCAGGGAACGCGGCGCCCGAAGAGCACTGCCGCTCAACGTGAGCGCGCCGTTCCACAGCAGCCTTATGCGCCCGGTGGCCGACAAACTGCGGCGGGCGTTCCTGGACTGTGAGTGGAAAGAACCCAGATGGCCTCTTGTGGCCAACGTGTCGGCCGAGCCGGAGGAAACTGTCGAAAATATACAGCAGTCTCTTTACGACCAGACGTTCATGCCCGTGCTTTGGGCCGATTCTGTGGACCTGATGAAGAACAGGGGAGTGTCCGGCTTTGTGGAGGTTGGACCCGGAGCCGTTCTCTCGGGACTTATTCGCAGGATATGGCCGGAAGCGGCCTGCCTTTCACTGAACGCGCCGGATGGCCTTGATCAGGTCATTGATTTTGTCGAGGGAGGACAATAAGATGAATCAGGTATCCAGAGTAGCGTTGGTGACGGGTAGCGGCAAGGGCATAGGGAGAGCAATAGCCCTGGGTCTGGCTTCCCGGGGGTATACTGTTGCAGTCAACTATCGTTCCTCTTCCGCAGCGGCGGCAGAAGTGGTAAAAACTGCAAAAGATATGGGCGTCCGCGCCGAGGCTTTCAAGGCTGATGTTTCTTCGGCCGATGAAGTCTCGGGCCTGTTCGACGCCATAGGTGAATCGCTTGGTCCCGTCGAGGTTCTGGTGAACAACGCAGGAATAACAAGAGACGGGCTTCTCATGAGGATGAAGGATTCCGACTGGGAGAGCGTTATCCGGACCAACCTGGAATCTGTTTTTCTTACGACGCGACAGGCAATAAAACAGATGGCTCGCGCCCGGTGGGGGCGGATCGTAAGCATCAGTTCGGTCATCGGGCTCATAGGAAACCCTGGCCAGTGCAACTATTCGGCCGCAAAAGCCGGTATTATAGGCTTTACAAAAAGCGTGGCGCGGGAGTTCGGATCGCGCAATATTACCGCCAACGCGATCGCGCCTGGTTTTATCGATACGGACATGACGGAATCGCTGAACGACAAACTGAAGGAACAGATGCTTGGGCAGATTCCACTCGGCAGAATAGGGAAACCGGAAGATATAGCGAACCTTGCGGCTTTCCTTGTCTCCGAGGAGGCGTCATACATCACTGGACAGGTTGTCGCCGTAGACGGCGGCATGACCATGGTCTAGGAAGTTTTCCCGGAAGGAGGTGAAGGAGATGAAGATGGAAGAGATCACCGCCCGCCTGAAGGAGATCGTTATGGATCGACTTGATGTCGAGGAAGAGCAGATCAAACCGGGCGCCTCCTTTGTGGAGGATCTTGGCGCGGATTCCCTGGACATTGTCGAACTTATCATGGGCATTGAAGAAGAGTTCGATATCGAGATCCCCGACGAGGACGCAGAGAAACTTACCACTGTCGGAGAAGCGATGGAGTACATCAAGGGTAAACTTGGAGTTGAAGAATAATATCGTACCTGGATTCCAGGGCGGGGGTTTTTCTCCCGCCCGGTTCTCATTGCGGGCGACCGTGTCTGGGAATCGATTCCGGTATCAAAGGAGTGAACCGGCGTGAGAAGGGTAGTTGTAACCGGGTTGGGCGTTGTAAGCCCGATCGCTGAAGGCAGGGAATCCTACTGGAACGCCCTTGAACAGGGTGTTAACGGCGTAGGGCCGATAACGCTGTTCGACCCCTCGGACTTTTCTTCCAGAATTGCGGCCGAAGTCTCCGGTTTTTCACCCGAGCGCTGGATGGACAGGAAGGAAGCCCGCAGGGCCGACAGAGTGATCCAGTTTGCCGTGGCGGCCGCCCAGTACGCCGTGGAAGACGGATCTCTCGATTGCGAGTCGCTCGATCCCGATATGTTCGGGGTTTTTATCGGCAGCGGCGAGGGAGGCATTTCCACAAACTACGAGGGTATCAGAGTGCTTCTCGAAAAAGGACCCTCGCGGGTGGGACCGTTCTGTGTTCCTATGATGCTGAGCAACATGCCTGCGGCCTACGTCGCCATAAGGTGCAAAGCCAAGGGCCCGAATATCTGTGTTGTCACGGCCTGCGCCACGGCGACCCACACCATGGGTGAGGCTTTCTACACCATACAGAGAGGCGACGCCGACATTATTCTGGCGGGAGGAAGCGAAGCGGCTATTACTCCGGTAGCTGTGGCCGGTTTCGGCGCAATGAAGGCTCTTTCCACCCGCAACGATGATCCGGAACACGCCTCAAGGCCGTTCGACACCGACAGAGACGGTTTTGTAATGGGAGAGGGAGCGGGCGTTCTCATTTTCGAAGAGCTGGAGCACGCCAAAAAGCGGGGAGCCAAAATATACGCCGAGGTTAAAGGTGTCGGGTCTACATGCGACGCCTACCATATCACGGCGCCGGATCCCAATGGCGAGGGACCTTCAAAGGCCATGCTTCGAGCTATCAGAAAATCGGGCTGGAACGTTGAGGACGTCGATCTTATCAACGCTCATGGCACGTCGACGATTCTGAACGACAACATGGAAGCGCTGGCGATACGCAACGTTTTCAACGAAAAAAACAAATCCGTGCTTGTCCATTCGACCAAGTCGATGATAGGCCATTGCCTTGGCGCAGCCGGGGCTCTTGAAGCCATCGCGGCTGTTCAGGCTATTCAGGAAGGCATTGTTCACCCCACAGCCAACTGTTTTGAGCCTGACCCCAAATGCGAAATAAATGTGGTTCCCGATGGCAAACCGCTCAGGAAAGATATTCGGCGGGTGCTGGTGAACAGTTTTGGGTTCGGCGGACACAACGGGGTCCTTGCTCTGGAAAAATACGAATAGTCGGGGGACCGGTGCAGATGCCGGAAAGCAATGTCGGAGGAGCGGCTATTTTCGGTTTCCGGTTTTCGGACCCTGAATTGCTTGAGCAGGCTCTTACGCACGCCTCTTTCGCCAACGAAAACGGACTTCCGTATACTAATGAACGAATGGAATTTCTGGGCGACGCCGTTCTGCAGCTTTATGTTTCGGAATGTTTGTTCGAGCATTTCCCGGATGACACGGAAGGGGACCTCAGCAGCCGCAGAGCGGCCCTTGTATGCGAGAGCGCTCTGGACGCGTGGGGGAGAGAGCTGGGAATACCCGGCCTGCTCAAAGTGGGCAAGGGGCTGAAGAAAAGCGGCGGGGCCGAAACCCCTTCGATCTGTTCCAACGCCGTTGAGGCCGTCCTCGGCGCGCTTTTCATGGATTCGGGAGAGCAGCCGGTAAGGACGGTCATAAGGGATTATTGCGCCGGGAGGATAAGGCTTGATTCTCCCGCGCCAAGGGATCCCAAGACCATGCTGCAGGAGCTCCTTGAGGAAAAAAAGCAGGGAACCAGAGCGGAATATCTTACCGTAAGACAGGAAGGTCCTCCTCACGCGCCACTGTACTTTGTCAAGGTCAGCTCAGATGGGCGGGTTCTTGGAGAAGGCAGAGGAAGGACCATAAAGGAAGCGGAAAGACAGGCCGCAGCCCAGGCTCTCAAGCGTATACAGGACATATAGAACAATCTTATGCAACCGGTTGCAAAAAACTGCGCCGCCTGATATACTTGCTTTCGCAAATGATCGCATTTCAGGCGGGAGGCGCGGATGAGTATATCGGCCGGAATTTTATGCAGGTTCTTAAACTGAGAGGAATCGCCGTATTATGTACGGGGTTCCTCTCTTTTTTTTAATGGGAGGGGCGGTCTGATGTTGAAGGAAAAAGCCGTTGTCATGACGGCGGAAGATATGGAAAGAGTGCTCAACAGGATGGCGCATGAGATCCTTGAGAAAAACCGGGGGCTCGAAAGGGTGGTTCTCGTCGGAATACAAAGGAGAGGCGTTTATCTGGCTTCGCGCCTGCGGGAATACCTCCACGAGCTTGAGAACGTAAAGGTTCCGTCAGGCGTTCTGGACATTACGCTCTATCGCGACGATCTCACGCTTCTTCACGACCAGCCTGTAGTACACAGCACATCCATTCCCGTCGATGTAACGAACAGCAGGATAGTTCTGGTAGACGATGTACTTTTTACCGGCAGGACAATAAGGGCCGCACTCGACGCATTGATGGACCTGGGCAGGCCCGATCTGGTCCAGCTTGCGGTTCTTGTCGATCGCGGACACAAGGAGCTTCCTATCCATGCGGATTACATGGGAAAAGCCGTTCCTACATCCCGGAACGAAGTTATAGAGGTTCGCGTGAGCGAGCTGGACGGCAGGGACGAGGTAGTTATCTGCGAGATGGAGGACGCCTGAGATGGAGTGGAGACACACAGGCGTTCTTGATATAGACACATGGAGCAGGTCCGAAATAGAGCATGTTCTCGATCAGGCGTCGGGAATGGAGGAACTGCTCGACCGGCCTATCAAAAAAGTACCCGCACTCAGAGGCAAGCTTATCGTCAACCTGTTCTTTGAACCATCGACCAGGACCAAGGTCTCTTTTGAGCTTGCCGAAAAACTGCTTAGCGCTGACGTTTTGAACTGGTCGGCCTCGGGGTCCAGCACCAGCAAGGGAGAAACGCTTAGAGATACGGCCTGGACGCTCGAGGCCATGGGAGCGGACGCGGTGGTCATAAGGCACGGGGCCGTCGGGGCGGCCGAGTATCTTTCGCGAAAGATGAAAAAGAGCTCTGTGTTCAATGCGGGCGACGGGGCCCACGCTCACCCCACTCAGGCGCTTCTTGACCTTTACACCGCCAGAAAAAAGCTTGGGTCCCTCGAAAACAAAAGGGTGGCGTTTATCGGCGACGTTCTGCACAGCAGGGTTGTAAGAAGTGGAATAAGGGGTTTTAGAGCCATGGGCGCCGAGGTGACCATTTCGGGCCCGTCTACCCTGATGCCGCTGGACCACGGGCAACTCGGCGCAGTTTACGAACCCGATCCGTTCGCGGCCGCCGCGAACGCCGATATCCTGTATCTTCTCAGGATACAGAAAGAAAGACAGGAGCAGGGCATGTTTCCATCGATAGATGAATATCATCGATATTACGGGGCGCACGATGAGCTGATGGAGAGGGCGCCGCAGGGCGTGATGGTCATGCACCCCGGGCCCATCAACAGGGGGGCCGAAATAGCCAGCAATATCGCCGACGCCCCGGAAAGCCTCATACTGGGTCAGGTCCGAAGCGGCGTGGCAGTTCGCATGGCCTTACTTTATGTCTGCCTTGGAGGTTCACATCAATGACACAACCGACCGTGTTGCGTGGAGCCAGTGTGTTTGACGGCGAAACTTTTCTGGAAGGACCCCACGACCTGGTTCTGGAGGACGCGAGCATCAGCAAAATATGCAAGACGGGGAAAACCTGGGAAGGCTCAACTGTCGTTGACGTTGAGGGAAAAACGGTTTGTCCCGGATTTATCGACATACACTGTCACCTGAGAGACCCGGGCCAGGAATGGAGAGAGGATATCCTTACTGGTTCAATGGCGGGTGCTGCGGGAGGGTTCAGCACCATAGTTGCAATGCCCAACACCGACCCGCCCGTAGATTCACCATCGCTGGTTCGTTATGTCATAGACAGATCGCAGAGGGCCGGAGGCGCGAGAGTGCTGCCCGCAGGCTGCATAACCAACGGCCGCAGGGGCGAGACTCTTTGCGAAATGCGCAAGATGGCCGATGAGGGAGCAGTTCTGTTCACGGACGACGGCTCTCCTGTGAGCAACGCGAATATTTTCAGGCTCGCACTCAGGTATTCCGGAATGTGCGGTGTGAGGCTTATGGAGCACCCCGAGGAAAAAACCCTTACAGCGGGGGCCCAGGTGAACGAAGGCGCCTGTTCTGCGGTCACAGGGCTGAAGGGCTGGCCTGCTTCGGCCGAGTCCAGCCATGTGGCGCGTTGCATAGCGCTTGCCGCGGAGACGAGCGTTCCGGTGCATCTCACACATGTAAGCACCGCCGGCTCCATGAGGATGATCGAGAACGCCCTTAAAGAAGGGGTAAAGGTTTCATGCGACGTAACGCCGCATCATCTGGTAATGGAAGAGGGGCTCATAACATCGGAGGGGTTCGACGCGATATACAAGGTGAACCCTCCCCTGAGGAGCCGAGCCGACAGGGACGCTCTGTGGAACGGCATTTCATCGGGCGCGGTCACCGCCATAGCCACGGACCACGCCCCGTATCATTTCGACGAAAAAGATCTTCCGTTCCAGGAAGCATCCTTTGGGATAGCATCGCTGGAAGCGGCGGTGGCTGGTGTTCTGAACGAATGGAACAAAAGGGGTAAGCCCTGCGATCTGGAAAGGATGCTGCAATTGTTCACCAGCGGCCCCGCCGGGGTGCTGGGAAAGGTGGAAAACGGGATGGGCGGCATAAGAGAAGGCGGCCCCGCAGACATCACCGTACTGGACCTTTCACTAAAGCGGGTCGTGGATTCGGCCACCTGGCTGAGTAAATGCAGATTTTCGCCCTGGAACGGAAGGGAACTGACGGGTTGGCCGGTCATGACGTTCGTAAGTGGGGAAATGGTCTTCAACCGTGACTGACAGGCAGTCGCCCCGGCCTCTGGAATATGAAGGCGTGGTCCTCGATCAAACGTCTCTGGGACAGACGTTTCGCCTGCTCAGGGTTTGTGCGCCGAAGGATGCTCCTTCGGCGCCACGGCCGGGGCAGTTCTATCTATTGCGTTTTCCCGGCAGAGACGATCCACTGCTTGGGCGGCCGCTCGCCGTTGCGGGCGTGGAGGAAGGATCGCTTCATTTCCTTTATCGTATCGTCGGCAGGGGCACCGCTCTTCTGGGAGAACTTGGCGCGGGAGACCGTCTCCTGCTCAAAGGTCCCTGCGGTCACGGGTTCCCCAGGCCATCTGGCCGGAGGCTGATACTTGTGGCCGGAGGCGCGGGGGCCGCGCCGATACTTTACGGCAGGTCTGTGTACGCAAATACACCGGGGGTGCGGATGATCCTGGGCGCTCCGGACGGCGAATGGGAATCGTTCGCGCGGTACTGCTCGTCGCTGCACAGGGACACGGACCTCTGGTGCGATGATGGTTCTTTCGGTTCCGGGGGCACCGCTCTCGACGGTCTTGAACGGATATTCGAGGCCGGGGATGAAGTATGGGCCTGCGGTCCTTCCGCTATGCTGCGCGGCCTGGGCGCTTTTTGCAAAAACGCTTCCGGGATCATGGTAAGCCTTGAGAGCCGCATGGCCTGCGGCATAGGGGGATGTCTGGGCTGCTCCATACGCACAAAAAGCGGCGGGGCAAGGGTTTGTGTAGATGGCCCGGTTTTTCCCTGGGAAGAGGTGTTCGGCTATGAAGACAACTGCTGACCTTTCCTGCACTATAGGGACGTTTACCCTGGACAGTCCCGTCATCGTAGCTTCCGGAGTGTGGCCGATGGATCCTTCCCTATGGCCCGAGGGCTCCATGCAGGGTGTAGGCGCCCTGTGCAGCAAGGGGCTTACGCTTGAACCCAAAACCGGCAACGAGGGGACCCGACTGTGTGAGACCCCCTGCGGCGTCCTTAACAGCATTGGACTTGAAAACCCCGGAATACGGCGTTTTCTGAAAGACTATCTTCCGCTTGTCGGGACAACAGGCGTTGAGGTAATTTTGAATATCGCCTTCGGCGATATAGATGAACTTGGGGGTATTCTTGCCGCTGTCTCCGCGGCGTCCGGATGTGTTTCGGCGATAGAATTGAACGTATCCTGCCCCAACGTGCGTTCGGGCGGCATGGAGTGGGGCAAGGACCCCCTGGCCGCATCCGGGGCGGTCAAAAAGGCCCGGTCCGCGTGGAAGGGGCCCCTGTGGGTGAAACTCTCTCCCCAGGCGCCGGATATCGGGGGCGTCGCGGTTGCGGTCGAAGAGTCGGGCGCGGACGCCCTGGTGGTCGCCAACACATGGCTTGGAACCGCCATTGACGTCAATAAGCGAAAACCCGTTTTCAACAGGGTTGTCGCCGGGCTTTCCGGCCCCGCTGTATTTCCATTGGCCCTGAGACTTGTATGGGATGTCGCCGCGAGGGTTTCGATACCTGTCATAGGATGCGGAGGGATAACCAGATATGAACATGCTCTGGCAATGATAATGGCCGGCGCGCGGGCCGTTGAGATCGGTTCGGGACAGATGCTGTCGGCGAATTGCGCGCGTGATATCCGCACGGGTATCAAGACCTATCTCGATGAAAACGGGTTTTCTTCACTTGAGGCGCTTTGCGGCGCAGCCCGAGTATCTGGAGGAAGCGATCATGAATGCTGAAAATACCGGAATCCCCGGACTGATTCTTGCTCTTGACGTGGATTCACCCGCCGAGGCAGGGCGTTTCCTTTCGAAATGCGGGACGGACCTGGAGTATATCAAGATAGGCCCCGCACTTTACGCCAGCGGGGGAACGGCTTTTCTCAAGGAACTGATGGACAGGGATTACCGCGTTTTTCTGGACCTCAAGCTTCACGATATTCCCAACACCGTGGCGTCCGCCGTGCGGGTCCTGACGGAATACGGTATCTGGGCGTTGACGCTGCACTCCTGTGGGGGCAGGCGCATGCTGGAGGAAGCCGTAAATGCTCGAAACGAAACAGGCGGTGGGACCGTTCTTCTGGGAGTGTCCGTTCTTACAAGCCTTTCAGGAAGCGAATGGAGTGAGTGCCATCCGGAGTGCGACCTGGAGGAAACAGTGCTGAGGAGAGCCGATCTGTGCAGGGAGACGGGGCTCGACGGCGTAGTGTGTTCGCCCGCCGATCTTGAATCGAAGGCGCTGGCGCTATCGACGGAAGGCATGCTGAGGGTGACACCCGGTATACGCGTGCGCAAAGGCGGCGACGATCAACTCAGAACGGCTACCCCGGCCTCAGCCGCCGCGCTGGGCGCTACGCATATTGTGGTTGGAAGACCGATACTCAAGGCGCCCGACCCGGCTGCCGCCATCAGCGAGATCATCGAAGAGATGGAGCGTGGTCGAAAATGAACGCTCGGACCGGCGACGAGATACTGCTCAAACTGAGGGAAACGGGAGCGCTTCTAGAAGGACACTTCCTCCTCAGTTCCGGGAATCACAGCGGACATTATCTTCAGTGCGCCCGTTTTCTTCAGTATCCATGGAACGCACACGAAGCGGGGAAAAAGATAGCGGAGGTTTTGAAACCCCTTGAACCGGACTATGTTGTTTCCCCTGCTCTGGGAGGCGTTATCATAGGTCACGAAACGGCGAGTTCTCTGGGGGTCCCGTTTCTTTTCACGGAAAGGGAATCCGGTCGCGTTTCCCTGCGCAGGTTCTCTCTGGAGGGCCCGGCCAGAGTAGTGATCGTAGAGGATGTTGTTACGACGGGTCGATCGACCAGGGAGGCGGCCGAAGCAGTTTTGGGGATCCCGGGGGTTGAATGGGTGGGCGTCGGCTGTATAGTCGACAGAAGCTCTGGTCGACACGGTTTGCCGGACCCCCTTCACAGCCTGGTCAAGGTGGATTTTCCGGTGTACGCACCCGATGCGTGCCCACTGTGCCGTACGGAGATCCCTCTTGTAAAACCCGGGAGCCGTAGAACTATTTAAAAGGAAAGGATGTTCCGGTGAGGAAAACTCTGTTGCACGCCGCTTGTTTCGTTCTTGTAGTCTGCTGTTTTATCTGCGGCCCGGTCCAGGCGTCAGGCGCACTGGAAATGGGTGTGGTGAATCCATGGCTTTCGAAGATGGTTGCTTTTATCGGAGGCATACATCTTGAATCCCGGCCTCTTACGTGGTGGAACGATGCGGGTCAGGAGAAGCTGACCGGAAAGATCCCCGCAGAGGGTTGTGTTCTGGCGATAGACGAAAAATCGGCCCGGCGTTATATGAACGGACGTGTGGACGGTTCGAGACTCCGGTTCCTTTTCAGAAACGCTCCCCAGGCGATCTGCGGAAGCGATGCAATGTTTCTTGATCCGGCGGCTTTGCCTTTTCTTGCAATACGGGTAATGACCGAGATATCCTCGTGCGACCCCTCCCATTATGATTATTACCAGAGAAGGCTTGCCGAATTTCAGGGAAGGCTGGACAGCACGGTAATGGTAGGCCGCCAGATGATCGGCGCTATAGAGATACTGGATCTTTCATGGGTTTCGGGCGCGTGGATACAGGCCGCCAGCGGCTACGTGGTACAGCCCCCGCCGGAAACCAGGCTGGCCTGGCTGCAGGGGAGAGACATGGAATCTCTGGATACGGCGCTGGCCGAGGCGGCCGCAAGGGACTGGCTGGTGGTCGTGGACGTGTGGACTCCGGAAGCTGTAAGGTCCAGGGCGCCGAGGAACGTTACGGTGGTGGATCTGCCTCGTATAGCGCCAGAGGAGGATTTTTTTCTGTATCTGTATGATCTTTACCTGACGATATGGGAGACCGCACGCGTTTCGGGCGCCGGGTCATGATCTCACCGGTTCTGACGCAAATGAACTATGTCGGCCGCGGCAAAAACCCGTCTGCAGTCGCCCGACTCCACCACAAGAGCGCCTCTTTCGTCGAGTGAGACCGCCTTTCCCAAAATGTCTTCCGTTTCCTGGACTACCCGGACCTCTTGCCCCAGGGTGGCGCATCTCTTTGCGTATTCTTCGATAAGTTTCCGCCCTCCTTCCGGAGTTTCGAGCACCGAGACGAGGTGATGAAGCTTTTTGACGATCGCCGAAAGGATTTTGCCCCTGTGCACCGGTTTGCCCGTAATAGCGATAAGTGACGCCGTACGGGCGTCGGCGCCCGCGATATGGGGGTCCACATTGGCGTTCAGTCCTATGCCTGTAACGGCATAATGGACCTTGCCCGGCTCACTGGCTGTTTCGGTGAGGATTCCGCAGAGTTTTGCTTCCCCGAAGAGGATATCGTTGGGCCATTTGAGGTCGCATGAGATATTGAAAAGTTCAAGTATGCTTTCCCATACGGCCAGGGCGGCCGCCAGACTTGCAAGCTGTATGTTGCCGGGAGATATGCGGGGACGCATAAGCAGCGAAAAATAAAGACCGCCTCCCGGAGGTGATTCCCAGTAGCGCCCCAGCCGTCCTCTGCCCCTGGTCTGTTCGTCCGCCGTTACAACGGCGCCTTCCGGGGCGTTCTGCCGTGCCATTTCCTTGAGAGGTTCCTGTGTCGAAGCCAGCGAGGGCCAGTAAAGTACGGGATGTCCCCAGGGGCAACCGCAGAGCATGTTCTCCAGCATGGTGGGGTCGAGGTCGTTTGGCGACAATTCTTCCAGCAGATAGCCTTTGTGAGGGATAGACCGGATACGATACCCGTCGTCCCTGAGGGCTTCGACCGCTTTCCAGACTGACTGCCGGGAAACCCCGCTCTTTTCACCGATGAGTTCTCCCGCCGCCGGATGCCCTCCGGCCAGCATCAGTTCGCCTAGCACAACACGTTTTGTTCCGTTCGAACGAATCATATGCCGATACCTGCCTTTGATGGACCAGACATGATGATATAATGAAAATTCCAAACAGAACAGTGCGCCGAGCGATACGATAAGGGTGTTTTGCTGTTTTGTACAAAATGCAACGATGGAGGGATAGTCATGGCGCTACTGCCTGTCACTACCGTATTGGAGGGACTCCACTCGCTGTCCGGCGAGCTGCGGGAAAGCCTTTGACCCGGCTTACCTGGATGGAGAGATAAAAAAACTTACCGAACAGACCCTGGATCCGGAGTTCTGGAACAGGGACGATGCGCAGGACCTGGCAAAAAGACTTTCCATGATCCAGCAGAAACGCGATACCTGGACAGAAGTCGAACGGGAGATCGAAGAACTGGACCTGCTGGGGGAAATGCTGTCGGAAACGGCCGATGAAGACCTGGAAAAGGAATTCTACAGGCGGTCGGAGCTACTGGAAAAGAATATCGACAACCAGCAGACACTGGCGCTTCTGGATGGAGAATACGACCAGTCGAACGCCATACTGGGGATACATCCCGGGGCTGGCGGCCATGATTCGCAGGACTGGGCGGAGATGCTGTTCAGGATGTATCTGCGCTGGGCGGAGCAGGCCGGGTTTTCCACCAGGGTCCTGGACCTTATCGAGGACGAGGAAGCAGGGATCAAGACCGCTACGGTGCTGGTTTCCGGGGAGAACGCATACGGGTACCTGCAGTGTGAGCGCGGAGTACACAGGCTTGTTCGCATTTCACCGTTCGATACGGCGAAACGGCGTCATACCAGTTTCGCGTCTGTGAACGTGTCTCCGGAATTGCCCGAGGACGTGGAGCTGGATATCGGCCCCGAGGATCTGAGAGTTGATACTTTCCGGTCGGGCGGGGCTGGAGGGCAGCATGTCAACATGACCGATTCCGCGGTCCGGATAACCCATATCCCCACCGGAATAGTGGTGAGCTGCCAGGATGAACGTTCGCAACATATGAACAGGCATGTGGCGATGAAGATATTGAGGGGCAGGCTGTACGAGAAAATGCTTCAGGAAAGACAGGAGGAGCTGGACTCGATACAGGGTGAGAAAAAGGAGATAGGCTGGGGCAGCCAGATCAGATCCTATGTCCTGCACCCTTACACCATGGTGAAAGACCACCGGACGAATATGGAGACTGGAAATGTACAGGCGGTTCTGGACGGAGGCATCGGTAATTTTATGCAGGCTGCCTTGAGAAGCCGCAAGGTTACCGGCAGGTCCGCGAAAAACGGGGAGGCCCGAAAGTGAGTTTGCCCAGGGTCTGTTTCGTTGTGTGCTGCCTGCTTGCGTTGTCGCTTTGTTCCGGCGCATATGCCGCTCCCGCGGGGGATAATAATATAGAGGCCTTCAGGCCTCTGACCCCGGTGATGCCCGTAGAAGACATAAGGCCGGGGATGAAGGGCCGGGCCCTTACGGTTGTAAAGGGAAGGGATATTGTCTCTTTTCCGGTAACGGTCGTAAGCGTTTTGCCTACTGACGAGTCACCCGGGAACCTCATACTTATAAAGGTGTCGGGCCCTCTGATCGAAAAGACCGGCGGGATCGCCGCAGGGATGAGCGGAAGCCCGGTATACATAGGCGGGAAACTCGCAGGAGCTATAGGTTACGGATGGAATTTCAGCGAACATGATCTGGGCCTTGTGACGCCCATAGAGGAAATGGCCCTGGCCCTTGACTGGCCCGACCGTCTCCCGGTCTTGCCCAGGGAGCCAATGAACCTCGAACCTCTGGATTCGAGGGATGTTACCGGGTTCGAAGACGTAGCTGAAATGGCCGCGCCCATGGTTATATCGGGATGCAGCGAGCGGGCCGCGGAAAGCATAGAACAAACGATGGGCAGAGATATCATGAGCCTCCCGGGGAACGTCTCGGGGAAGGAGTTGCCCGTAGAGTACGACGCCGTTCTTGAACCGGGTGAGGCCGTTAGCGTTCTGCTGGCGTGGGGTGATGTTTCTCTGGCGGCGACCGGCACGCTGACCGCTACGGGAGAGGACGGACGTTTTCTGGCGTTCGCGCATCCTTTCATCGACAGGGGTGCGGTTGCATACCCGCTGGCCAGGTCGTGGGTTCACGATGTGGTGCCCAGCATGAGATCTCCGTTCAAACTGGGTACGCCGGTTTCCATAGTCGGCATAGTGACTCAGGACCGGCCGCAGGCCATAGGAGGCATAACGGGAACGTTCGCGCCTGTCGTGGACCTTTCCCTTGTTTTAAAGGACGTTGACTCCGGCAAAGAGGAGCACCGCAGGTTTCACGTTGTCTATGATCCGTTTCTTATTACCGAGATATTGCCGGAACTTTTGACGGGCCTGGTAGATATGACCTGGGCAAGGAAGGGTCAGGGTACCGCGAGGGTCTCGCTGTTCGTGGAAGGCGGTTCCTTTGTCGAGGGCTGGGAGAGGACGAACATGTTCTTTTCCGATGAAGACATAGCCAAAACGATAGTTGGCGACTGCGCAGACCTTGTCAGGGTTATCTCGCTGAATCCGTTTAAAGAAATAAACCCGCTGGGGATACATGTAGAACTGGAAATCACATCGGAACCCAGAGTTCTGCTGATAGAAGATATAAAGGTTCCGGAGGAGGATCTGGCGGTAGGCGAGAGTTTCGATGTAACGGTCACCCTGCATCCGTACAGGGAGAAACCCCAGCAGAAAACCTTTGAACTTACCGTACCCGAAGGGGCTTCCGGAATGTGCGAGGTAGTAGTTCGCGGAGGAGGCATAGAGGAGCCGGGACAGGATACCCTGGCGCAGGGGTGGAGAACTATACAGAGCCTGGATGAACTGCTTACGGAGATCTCGTCGATGGAGACCAACGACGAGGTGATCGTTGAAATAAGGTCGGACGCTTTTCTCGAACAGGATATACCTCCAATGCCGGGCGACGAAAACGAACAGAAACTGCAGAGCGAAATACGAAAGGATAAAATGGAAAAGGGACATCTCAGAAGTTTCCGCTCGAATTATTACGTAGACGGGCTCCTGAGGAGAATGCTCAGCGTAGAGGGGCAATAGAGGATATCACGCGCCCATCGCCGGGAGGCTTTGTATGAACCCTGTTTTATGGATTGGCGAGCAGTCGATATCTATAGTGGAAACACTGGGCCAGTTCACCCTGGTTCTTGGCCGCTCGTTCACGGGCCTTTTTACGGGGGTCTGGAGCAGGTCTGATTTCAGCGAGCAGCTTGAAAGAATAGGTGTGAGTTCGGTCCTGATGGTCGCCATCACCAGCGGTTTCATGGGTATGGTCATGGCAGTTCAGACTCTGGATCAGTTCGTGCGATTCGGCGCCACCGGATATATAGGAGGCGTCATAGCCCTGAGTATGGTAAGGGAGATGTCGCCGGTTCTGACCGGGCTGGTGGTCAGCGGGCGCGTGGGAGCCGCCATGGCCGCCGAGATCGGCTCGATGAAAGTCAGCGAACAGCTCGACGCACTGAGGACTTTCGGGCTGGACGAAGTGGTTTTCGTGAGCTGTCCGCGGATCATGGCGGGGATAGTGATGCTTCCCGTTCTTACGATTTTTTCATTCATCGTTGGTATAGGCGGAGGTTTCCTCTATGTCGCGGCGCACGGGGTGAACCCGTTTCTTTTCAAGCAGTCGATGGAAGCATTGATGGAACCCTACGACTTGCTCGGCGGGCTGCTGAAAGCGCTGGTCTTTGGCCTGCTGATAACTGTTTCGGCCTGTTCACAGGGTTTTGCGGCAGAAAAAGGGGCGCGAGGCGTAGGGTCAGCTACGACCAGGGCTGTGGTGTGGGGCAATATGCTGATCCTTGTTTTCAATTACATCCTTTCGACGCTTCTGTTCGGAGGTATCAAGGGATGAGCCCGATCCTGACGATGGAGAATGTCTGTGTATCCTTCGCCAGCCGCAGAGTGCTTGATAAAGTCTACTTTGACCTGCGGGCCGGAGAAATATCATGCCTTCTGGGACCCTCGGGCTGCGGCAAGACAACCACGTTGAAGGTGGTTGCGGGACTCCTTCGCCCTGAAGAGGGGGTAGTAAGACTTTTCAACCGGTCGGTGACCGCCGCCACGCCCGAGCAGGAGCTGGTGGGCATCCGGAAGGAAATGGGAGTCGTTTTTCAGGGTGGAGCGCTTTTCGATTCCATGACAGTGGGCCAGAATGTGGCCTTCCCGCTACTGTATTGCAGGGATGTTCGAGATCCACTAAAAATAGACAGAGCCGTGGTAGATATGCTGCAACACGTGGAACTGGGCGATATACGGAACATGTACCCCGCGGAACTTTCGGGGGGAATGAGAAAGCGGGTCGCAATAGCAAGAGCGCTTGTACATAAGCCGTCGCTTCTGCTTTTTGATGAACCCACTACCGGACTGGATCCGATAACGGCGAGACATATGGACCAGCTGGTGCTGGACCTGTGCAGGAAATTCAACGTCGCCGTGCTTGTAGTTACACATGATCTTGTGTCCGCTCTGGGAATAGCGGACAGGCTTCTTCTGATGGAAAAGGGCCGCATAGCCTGGAGGGGAGCAAAAGATGAGTGGAGTGGATCCTCCAGCCCGGCGGTCAGGGAATTCGCCGAGGGTATGGTATCCATAGGCGCTGGAGAGGAGGTATCTCCATGAACCGGGAAATGAAGGTGGGGATCGTGGTTTTCGCGGGCCTGCTTCTGCTCGGGACGCTGGTCTTTCTAAGCGGCGGCGCGCGGTTCAGCCAGAAGGGATACGATATTGGCGTTGTTTTTTCCGACGCCATGGGCCTGGACATAGGAGCGCCGGTTTTTGTTTCTGGTATCGAGTCGGGCAGGGTCAATCAACTCAAGCTGCTGGATGACGGTGTTATGGTCACCGTAAAGATGCGCAAGGACGTAAAAATTCCCTGCGACAGTCTTTTTACTATCGATACCGGCGGGCTGCTTGGGGAACCGAGGGTCAAGATATCAAGGGGCTCCGACCCCGAATGCCTGATATCCGGCAGCCAGATATACGGCGCCATTCCTCCATCCTTTGACGAGATCCTTGGAGACATACGCACTGGTCTGGAGGAGATACAGGGCACCTTTAGAAACGTCAACGTCTTTATGGAAAAACTTTCGAACGCCGCCGGAGATTTTCAGGCCTTTTCGCAGGAGGCTCGCGACCAGATACAAAGAGCCGGAGACACTATCGTAGCTCTGGGCGAAAACATCGATTCCGTTCTGCTGGAAAACCGTACGGACCTCAGAAACACCGTAAGGAATCTTTCTTCGGTCCTCGGACGGGTGGATTCCATTCTGGCTTCGTTCGATTCGGACGGCCTCTCGGGCGAGGATATGCGTAATACCGTGGTAAGGATAGGGGCAGCAGCCTCCCAGGTCGAAGAACTGGTCAACGAGATAGAGGACGCCTTTTTTGATCCGGTCGATCACCCGGTCGAGGGCGGTGAGGCAGGTCGCCCCCCAAAGGCCACATCGGTAAGGGACGTAAGGGGAATGGTCGACAGCGCCAGACGAATAATAACCACGATAGAAGACTGGTACATGCAGGGACGTATAGGTATAAGAGGCGTGGACGCCAGTGCATCCGGGAAAGATGTCCGCGGAGATATGTCGCTTTGGCTTGGACGCAGGTCCAGCGGTCTGGGTTTTCTGGCCGCAATAGAGGAAATTGGCGGAGATACGGGTTACTCCGCCGCGGCGGGTTTTCAGTCGGACATGATGCGTTTCTGGGCGGGCGCCGTTCATGGTCATCCCGGTGGAGGTCTTCTTGTGTACCCGGAAAGCAACGCCGGCAGCCCGTATTTTCAGGTTCAGTGGTGGGACGAGGACAGCGGTGTGTGGGCTTTTGAGGGCGGTTACAGCGTCACGGACGACTGGGGGCTCTATTTCCGCAGAACAGAACGGGACTCTGGAGACGAAAATTCTGCGGGAGTGTTTTATCGATTCTGAATACGTCGAACATACAAAGCGGAACGGGACGTGATGCGTTGTTCATTACCCTTGAAGGTGTTGACGGGTCGGGCAAATCTACGCAGGCCGATCTTCTGGCCGATGAGCTCAAGCGGAGACTGGGCTTCCCGAACGTTGTCAAAACAAGAGAACCGGGTTCATGGACGGGCGGAGGGCCGGTCCGGGAACTTATTCTGCATGGAGATCTCAGGCATACATGGACCGAAGCGTTTCTTTTTATGGCCGACCGCTGCGAGCATGTGGCGCAGGTCATAAACCCGGCGCTGGAAGCGGGGCGCTGGCTTCTGTGCGAGCGCTATACTGATTCCACCATAGCCTATCAGGCCTACGGAAGAGGTCTGCCGGAGGAAGTGCTGGATGACCTGTTCCGGCTGGCGGGATTTCCTGTGCCCGATATCACGTTCTGGCTTGACGTACCCGATCGGCTGGGTGTCGAACGCGTCAAGGCGAGGGGCGGAGTGATCGACAGGTTCGAAAGCGACGGAGAAATGCCCATGGATTCGCGCAGGGGTTTTGCCGCTCTTGCAAGAAAGAATCCGCAAAGAATAGTTGTCATAAACGGATCCCGGGAAAAAGCAGCGGTACACGAAAATATTATGCAGGTACTCTCCGCGAGGTTTGACCTTGCCTGACGACAGACGCCCGGATCCACGCCCTGAAGAGTTGTTCAAACCGGTTCTGGAGCTTGCATTGTCGGGAGAAATGCCCCAGTCTTCGGGGTTGGTAATACCCGAAGCGTTTCATAATGCGGCCCTTAAGGCGACGGCTGAAATCCTGCTTTGCCTTAACGGACTGGGCGGAGACGAGTGTGGATCGTGCAAAATGTGGGATGGCGACAGTCACCCGGACCTTGTCGTTATTGGTTCCACCGGCAAGCCTCCCGGAATTGATGATTGCAGGACCCTGAAGGAATCCATTTCACTGAAACCGGTTGTAGCGCCGTGCAGACTGGCGGTTATCCATGGAGCCGACCGGTTTTCACTTCCCGCCGCAAACAGTTTGCTGAAGATCGCCGAGGAGCCGCCGTCAAAGGGAAGACTCTTTTTTCTTTTCGGTGAAGACAACATGCTGCCGACTCTCAGGAGCAGGCTCAGGCTGGTCACCGTAAGGGACGAGGATCGCCTGGAACCGACGCCTCCTCCGCAAACGGCAGGGGAATTTGTAAAATGGATGAAGAAAACCAGAAAATCAAAGATCGAGGACATTATATTTGAGATAGAATCTTGGGGGTCCTGCCTGGTTGCGGAGGGCCTGTACGACAAGGCTGCAGCCGTTGAAAATATTCGTTTGATCGCTCGCAGGGGGAAGATCAATGCGGCAATGGCGCAGGATCTTCTTTTTCTGGCCTTGATGGAGGGAATAGATTGTGGCGAATTTCTTGATGATATTTGGTAAGCCCCGATATCTCGGGGTGCTGAAATGCGATGAAACCGAATTTCCGGCCGGGACGTCGGTTATTGTACAGTCGGCCCGGGGAGAGGAAATAGCGGTTTCGGCCGGTCCCATTTCACCTGACCAGGAAGACCTGTACCGGGAGCAGATGAAGGGCGCGGCAGGCGAAAACCAGACACGAGGAGGGGAGCCGCCTTTTCAGGATGTATCGTTTCTGAGGGAGGCCGTCTCCCGAGATATCAGTGACCGCGAAGACCAGCGAGAGGCTGAAGACGATATCCTGTGCAGAGCACGAGCGATCCTGAGAAAACATGATCTCAAAATGAAGCTTGTTGACGTAGAATATCTGATGGACAGAAAAAAACTTTTTTTCTACTTTACTGCCGAACAGAGGATAGATTTTCGCGCTTATGTGAGGGATCTGGCCAGGGAATTCAAGACACGGATCGAATTGCGCCAGATCGGCGTACGCGACGAATCCAAAGTCGTAAAGGGGATGGCCCCCTGCGGACAGCCATGCTGCTGCAGTTACTGGCTCAACCGTTTTGAACCCATCTGTATAAAAATGGTGAAAGAGCAGAATCTGGCGCTGAACCCCTCAAAGATCTCGGGTATATGCGGAAGACTGATGTGCTGCATGGGTTTTGAGCATTCCATGTACCGTGAGTTATGGCAGGATCTTCCGAACCCGGGGACCAAGGTAAAGGGCCCGGAAAAGACTTTCACCGTCGCGGGACTGGATATAGCTACAGCATCGGTAAGGATGATGAATTACGACACGGGTGAACTGATGGTGCCCGTTTCGTCATTTGAGGAATTCAGGCAAACGGTCCAGCGAGGGGAAGAATGGAAATCGGTGGATTCTGAGGGCGTAGCTGTTGTGGAACCAGGCCCGTTGCCGGGAGAGATCGAGACCGGTTTGCCGGGGCGGGTAGCGGAAACCGTGAAGTTACAGGATGAAAGCTGTGAAAAGCCCGCCTCGGGATCTGCTTCGGAAGAGACCGGAAAAAACCCGGAAGCAGGAAAAAACAGATCCAGACGACGCAGAAAAAAGCGCAAGAAACCGGAGGACCACACCGCGACCAGGGAAACAGGAAAGGAAAGGCCGCCGGGACAGCCGAGGCAGGGTCAGGGCGGCAACAGCACGCCGAAAAAACGGAGCGGGAAAAAACGGAAACCGAAACCCGGTAAAGTGAACAACGGTCCGGAAAAGCAAAACTGAGCGTATGATCCCGCGGAGGATAAAAATGGCTGATGCGCCTGATATGGGGAAACGCCTGGGTAAAGTACGTTCTTCCTGGAGACTGGCCTCGCTTTTCAGTGAGTTCAGGCTGACGGAGGAGTTCTGGGAAGAACTGGAGGATACGCTGGTAGCCGGGGACATCAGCGTCGACCTGGCTGTTTCGACAACAGAGGAACTGAAAAAACGTTCACGAGGCTGCCGCAGCGCAGAGGATGTAAAGGGCATACTTGCCGAAATGCTCGTGGAAAAGCTTGAATCGGTCCCTGGAATGGGAAAACCCATAGATACGAAAGACGGATATCCGACAGTGGTGTTGCTGGCCGGGGTCAACGGAGGGGGCAAAACCACTACCGCCGCCAAGCTGGCTCACCTGATGCACCGGTCTGGAAAGAAGGTTCTGTTTGCGGCTGCCGACACCTTCAGGGCGGCCGCCATCGATCAGTTGAAGGCATGGGGCGAAAAGCTTTCTGTAAGGGTTGTTGCGCAAAACCCGGGTAGCGATCCCGCTGCTGTGGTATACGACGCGATCAGGGCCGCGACCGCGGGTGGATACGATTTGCTGGTGATCGATACCGCGGGAAGGTTGCATACGAAGTCGAACCTCATGGACGAGGCCTCGAAGATCGGAAGGGTCATCGACAGGGAATGCGAAGGATGGGGAAAAGAGGCATTGCTGGTGTTGGACGCTGTTTCCGGTCAGAACGGCCTTTTGCAGGCCAGGGCTTTTTCGGAAGTGTTCGATATCACGGGCGTAGTGCTGGCCAAGTATGATTCCACGGCAAAAGGCGGTGTTGTTTTTTCCGTGGCCGGACAACTGGGCCTTCCGGTCCGGTTCGTGGGACTGGGTGAAAACGTCGATGATATTTATCCTTTTGACCCGGGTACGTTCGTTCCTGCTCTGATAGACAGGGATACAGAGGCGACGGGACATGAAGAGTCCTGACAAACCGGCGGTCAAGCTCGTAACCGGGGTCCTGCACCCCGATAGCGACTGGCTCGACTGGACCGTGAAACGTCTTACTCCGATCTGGGGCCCCATCGAGACACAGAGCGAGACCTGTTTCTTTTCCCATACGGATTATTACAGGGATATTTCCCCCAGTCTTTACAGAACTTTCCTTTCCTTCAGGGGGCTTGCCTTCGCAGGCGATCTCGCCGGATGGAAGCATGTTTCCTGTTCCATAGAAGAGGAAAGCGGGCGCGGCCGCCGTGTCAATATCGACCCCGGCTATATCGATGGAGCGCGTCTGGTTCTGGCTTCTACAAAGGATCACGCCCACAGGATCTATATAAAAGAAGGCGTTTTTGCGGAGGTCACGCTCCGATTCAGATTCGGCGCATGGGAACCGTTCGATTATACTTTTCCGGATTTTGCGGATGGAGGATATAACGATTTTCTCTGCACAGTAAGGACACAATGGCTTCAGGACATCAGACAGATGAAGGAGGCGGACATCCTTGATTGAGCGTTACAGCACAGATGCCATGACGGAACTTTGGTCTGATGAAAATCGTTACAGTACATGGCTTGAGGTCGAACTTGCCGTATGCCGCGCCTGGATGGAGGACGGCCTTGTTCCGCCAGGGGATCTGAAGACCATAGAGGAACGCGCCTCGATAGACGTGAAGAGGATCACCGAGATAGAAAACGAGGTTCATCACGATGTTATCGCCTTTGTTTCCTCCCTTACCGAAAAAACAGGTCCGAGTGGCCGTTTCATCCATATGGGGCTTACAAGCAGTGATGTTCTTGATACTGCTGCTTCCATCGTAATCACGAGGGGTATCGATATTCTGGTTTCCGCGCTCGACGAGCTGATGGACAGTCTGCTGCGTGCGGCCTGGAAATACAGGTATACACCCTGCGCGGGAAGGACCCACGGGATACACGCAGAGCCTCTGTCTTTCGGGCTCAAGATACTGAACTGGTATTCCCAGGCAGGAAGGGACAGAGAACGACTGGAAGCTGCGCGCCGACACATTTCGGTGGGCAAAATATCCGGCGCTGTTGGCACATACGCCCACTGCCCGCCCCACATCGAGGAGCGAGTCTGCGAACTTCTGGGACTGTCTCCCGCCCCTGTCTCAAGCCAGATACTTCAGCGGGACAGGCACGCCGAAGTTCTTTACGCGATAGCATCGCTTGGAGCCGGACTGGAAAGAATAGCTACCGAGATCAGGCATCTTCAGAGGACAGAGGTGCTTGAGGCCGCCGAGCCTTTCGGTCGCGGTCAGAAAGGGTCATCGGCCATGCCCCACAAAAGAAACCCCATTCTATGCGAGCGGATCTGCGGAATGGCAAGGCTGTTGAGGTCATACTCCAATTCGGCGCTGGAGAACATCGCCCTCTGGCACGAGAGAGACATAAGCCATTCCTCGGTGGAGCGTGTCATATGGCCCGACGGTTTTCATCTGGCGCACTATATGCTTTTGAAAATGCTCGATATTGTTTCTGGAATGGATGTCTATCCCGAGTCGATGGCCGACAACCTTGACCTGACCGGTGGGCTTGTGTACAGCCAGCGGGTCCTTCTGGAACTGGTAAAGAAGGGCATGACCAGAGAACAGGCCTATAGTGTGGTTCAGGAGAACGCCATGCACTGCTGGAGCGGAAACAAATCGTTCAGGGAACTTTTGATCAACGATCCAAGAGTTCACGAAAAAATGGAGCGAGAGGAACTGGAAACCCTTTTTGACAACGACTATTTCCTGCGTTTTGTAGATACAGTTTTTGAACGTTTCCCCGATCCCAGTTAAGAATCCGCCTTGCTGGCGGAAAACGGAGGTTGATACGAATGACCAAACCGGAACGGAACATGGCGCTGGAACTTGTGCGGGCGACGGAAGCAGCAGCTATGTCTGCGGGGAGATGGATGGGTAGAGGCGACAAGAACGCCTCGGACAATGCGGCCGTGAACGCCATGAGGTACATGCTGAACACGATCAGTATGGACGGAGTGGTAGTTATCGGGGAAGGTGAAAAGGACGAGGCGCCGATGCTTTTCAACGGCGAGGTGCTTGGAACAGGTGAAGCTCCGGCGGTAGATATTGCCGTAGACCCTATCGACGGAACCAGACTTTTGTCTCTGGGCAGACCAAACGCTGTGAGTGTGGTGGCCCTTTCGGAAAAGGGAACGATGTATGACCCGAAACACATTTTCTACATGAACAAAATAGCCGCCGGGCCCGGCGCCCGGGAGGCCATAGACATAGAACAGTCGGTCTACGATAACATCAACCGTGTTGCCGATGCGCTGAACAAATCACCCGAGGATGTAACCGTCGTTGTTCTGGACAGACCCAGGCACGAACAGATCATAGCGGAAATCCGATCAACAGGCGCGAGGATAAGGCTTATTACGGACGGAGACATCGCCGGGGCCTTGATGACATGCAAACCCGAAAGTGGAATAGATATGCTGATGGGTATCGGCGGCTCGCCTGAGGCCGTAGTCAGCGCATGCGCTCTGAAGTGCGTGGGTGGAGACATGCAGTGCAAGCTGTGGCCGCGAAATTCGGAAGAAGCCGCAAGATGCAGGGACTTGAATATGGACCTCAACAAGGTGCTGTATCTCGATGATCTGGTGTCGTCCGACAACGTTTTCTTTGCCGCGACAGGTGTTACCGACGGCGAGCTGCTGAAGGGCGTGCGATACGAGGGCAACAGAATACGGACGAGTTCCATAGTGATGCGGTCCAAGAGCGGCACCATCAGATACGTGGACGGCATCCACAGCCTCAAAAAGCTTGAACTGGTAAGCGAAATAGAATACGGTCCCCGCTACGAATAGCAGTTCCAGCGGGCGGCTCCGATCGCCGCCTGGCCGGCGGAAACGCATTCGTCGTTGGGGGAAAGGTTTCTGTGAAGAACAGGTCTCAGGCCCCGCTGTTTCAGAAAGGCGATCGTCAGTGAAAGAAGCCTCATGTTCTGCCATACGCCTCCTGAAAGGGCTACGGCGGAAAGACCTGTTCTTTCTCCAAGGATGACTGCGATGTCGGCCAGGGCCGAGGCCAGTCCAAGGTGAAAGGCCGAGGCAGCTGTCGATGGATTCCGGCGGGCGTCGCTTTCTACAAGCGACCGTATCGCCGGAATCCAGTCGAGCGTAATGAACCCGTTTTCTTCCGTTACGGAAAACGGTGCTGGACAGGCGTTTCCGGAAGCCGCCGATTCCAGTTCCATGGCAGCCTGACCGTCGTATGACACGCGTTCCCGGATGCCCAGGATCGACGATACGGCGTCGAAAAGCCTTCCGCATGACGATGTGAGCGGAGCTTCCGTGGCTGAATCGAGCACCGTCTCCATGCGGCCTGATTCATGGGGCCATAGACTGGACCCGATCTCGACGGCCCGGGAATGCCCGAAAGCCTCCGAGAGGAGAGCCAAAGCGAAACGCCAGGGTTCAAGAATGGACTTCTCCCCGCCAGGGAGTGGAGCCTTTCTGAAAGATCCCAGACGTTCGTATCCGGAGGCGTCACCGCAGAGAAATTCCCCACCCCAGATGGAGCCATCAGTTCCGTAGCCGGTGCCGTCAAGGATCAAGCCAATGGCGGGGCCCTCGAACCCGGCGTCAAGCAGGCAGGCCGACATGTGAGCGTGGTGATGCTGGACCTCCAGTATTTCTTCGGGCCGGTCTATCAACTCAAGAGCCAGCCTTCCGGAAATGTACTGTGGGTGGGCGTCCCTGACCAGAAAGCGCGGCTCAAGCCCGTAGAGATCGACGAAATGCCTGAGAGCCCTCCTGTAGAATAGCGATGTTTCAAGGTGTTTGAGGTCTCCGAGGGGCTGGCTCATGAGAACGGTGTTGCCTCGTGTGAAGGCGAACGTGGATTTCATTTCGCCCCCCGCGGCCAGGATCTGAGGCATTTCATTGCTGGTTATCACTGGATGAGGTACGAACCCTCGCGCTCTGCGCAGCATTATGGCGCGACCGGAAGCGGCGGAAACGACCGAGTCGTCTATTTTCATATGTATAGGGCGATCATGAAACAGGAACCAGTCGACCACACTTCCCAGATCCCTTCGGGCCTCCTCGTTGTCGGAAACGATCGGAGCGTCGCTTATGTTGGCGCTGGTCATTACAAGCGCGCCTGTGTCACGAAGCAGAAGATGATGCAGCGGGGTGTAGGGCAGCATTATCCCCAGCGTGCTCTGGCCGGGAGCGAGCAGTGATGAGAGGCCTTTGGCGGGTCGAGCCTTGAGCACCACTATGGGAGCGCGCGGCGACTTCAGGAGCCTGCGTCCTGTTCTGGTGAGGAAAACCAGTTTTTCGGCTTCGGTTTCATCTCGCACCATTATCGCGAAAGGTTTATGGGGCCGGTTTTTCCTGGAACGGAGTTTTTTCAGCGGACCGTCTTCGGGAAGGCAGGCGATATGAAACCCGCCGAGGCCTTTGACACCCATGACCGCTCCGGAGAGAAGCAATGACCGGGCCTGTTCGAGTGCTTTTTCTCCTGTGGCCGTCGACTGGCCCGATGGAGAGGAGAGCCATAGCGATGGGCCGCATTCGCGGCAGGCTATCGGCTGTGCGTGGTACCTCCGGTCCGCCGGGTTTTCGTATTCGTTCCTGCATTCCCCGCACATTTCGAAAGCGCGCATGGTGGTGGCGGGCCTGTCGTAGGGAAGACTCTCAATGATCGAAAAGCGCGGGCCGCAGTTGGTGCAGTTGATAAAGGGGTATCCGTACCTTCGATCGCCCGGGTCCAGCATTTCCCGGAGACAGTCATCGCATACGGCTATATCGGGAGGAATGAGAACGACGTTCTCGTCCTGTTTTTCGCTTTCGAGAATTGAAAAGGTTCCGGGCCCGGCGTCAGGGGCCGGTTCGTCCGCCAGCACGGCGATCTTCTGTATATAAGCCAGGACAGGGCATTCGGAAGCCAGCCTTGCTCTGTACTCTTCCAGCTTTGGACCCGGACCGTAAAGTATTATCTCCACACCACGCGATGAATTCCTCACGGAACCCCCGAGTTGCATCAGCGCGGCCAGCCTGGCGCAGAAGGGTCTGAACCCGATGCCCTGGACTATTCCGGTAACGAGAAGTCTTGTTGTGCGCGTCATTGACAAGCCTCCAGTCTGGAGGCATTGTAATGCGGCGTGAAGATACGCTCAAGGCCCGCAGCGTTTTTTAAAAGGAAGGTGACCGGCGATGACGTTGCACGAAAAGGGAACCGTACAGATATATACAGGGGACGGCAAGGGAAAGACGACGGCCGCTCTGGGTCTTATTCTGCGAACGGTAGGTCATAACGGCAAAGCGGCTCTTGTACAGTTCATGAAGGGATGGGACTACTACGGAGAAACCATCGCCCTGGAACGCTTGCCGGAGGTCACCCATATACGTACAGGACGTGCGGATTTTGTAAACAGGGACGACCCTGACCCCATTGATATGCAAGAAGCCGCTCGCGGACTAAAGGCGGCCGTAGAGGTGACACTGTCGGGAGATTTCGATCTCGTCGTGTTTGACGAGATAAACGTGGCCATGGATTACGCGCTGATCTCCACGCGGGACGTTCTGGCCCTTATAGACAGAAAACCGGAGCATGTCGAAATTGTCCTTACCGGCCGCAACGCTCCCTCGCAACTGATGGAACGAGCCGATCTGATCACGGAGATGGTGGAGCACAGGCATCATTACCGGAAGGGTGTGAGCGCCCGGAAGGGCGTAGAGTACTGATGTCGAAACAGCATGACGCCATCAAGCGGGGTATTCCGGAATTTCCCCACGCTCACTCCGTCCAGGGTCTTGCTGACTGGATGGATGTAATGGAAACGGAAGGGCTCGCTAATGAAGAGGCCGATGAAAGACGGACCAGGTTCGGCCCCAACGCGCTTGACCAGGAACCGCCGGAACCCTGGTGGAGAACACTTGTTAGACAGTTCCTTACCCCGATGATATACCTGCTTGCCGCAGCTTCTCTTATCAGCTTCTTTATGGGAGAGGCGCTGGACGGCATGGCTATCCTTATCGTAGTTCTGATCAACGGTGTAATAGGATTTATAACGGAGTTTCGCGCCGAAAAGGCTCTTCAGGCCCTCAAGTCCATGATATCGCTGCAGGCTACGGTAAAGCGAAACGGCAGGATCCTGAAGCTGAACAGCGAGGATATCGTTCCGGGCGATATCGTTCTGCTGGAGGCCGGTGATGTCGTTCCCGCCGACGCCAGGATCATCAAGAGCCGCAACCTGTCTCTGGATGAAGCCGCTCTGACCGGGGAATCACTGCCTGTGAACAAGACATGGGAAACACTCCCCGAATCGACACCCATAGCCGACCGCATCAACTGCGTGTTCTCCGGAACTTCGGTCGTTCGAGGCAACGGAGAGGCCCTGGTGTTCGCCACCGGAATGGATTCACAGATCGGGCTTATCAGCGGGATGCTGGCTACCGTGCAAAAACAGAGGACCCCTCTGGAGGAACGCCTTGAACGCCTGAGCGGTTTTCTTATAAAGCTGGTGGTGGGCGTAGCCGTTTTTGTCGTGGGCCTGGGCTTTTTGCAGGGCAGGGGTTTCCTTCACATGCTTGAAACCGGGATCGCACTCGCGGTAGCGGCTGTTCCGGAAGGGTTGCCCTTTGTGGCCACCATGACGCTGGCTCTCGGCGTCCACAGAATGGCCGGAGTGAATGCTCTTGTACGCAACCTCTCATCCGTTGAAACGCTTGGTTCCACGACAGTAGTTTGCACCGACAAGACAGGGACCCTTACTCTGAACGATATGGCGGTAAGGGAACTATGGCCCGTTGACGTCGACACGGTAGAGGACATATACAGGGTCTCGGTGCTCTGCAACAAGGCGACGCCGGGTGAGAAAGGAAAGAGCCTTGGCGACCCCATGGAAGTGGCGCTTCTTGCCTACTGCCGTGACAAGGGCGTGGATATAGAAATGATCCGCCGGACATTCCCCGTTACGGATGAGGAGCCTTTCGACTCATCGACCATGCGAATGGTCACCTGGCATGATGAGGGAGTGGCCGTTAAAGGCGCGCCTGAAAAACTGATAGGCGACGCGTCCTTCTACATGGAAAAGGGTGAAAAGAAAACAATAACTGCAACCCACAGGAAACAGTGGATGGAGAAAGTGGAATCCATGGCGTCACGCGGCATGAGGACGCTGGGTTTCGCGTGGGGTGGATCGCTTGATGATCTGGTCTTTCTGGGAGTAGCCGGGATACTTGATCCTCCACGGCCTGAAGTCCCCGAATCAGTAAGGTCGTGCAGGGAAGCCGGAATGCATGTCGTAATGATCACGGGAGACCATCTGACGACTGCCTGTTCCATAGCGGAAGAAGTGGGCATACTTACAGGGGAGCAGCGGGAGGCTTTTTCCGGGAACGAACTGGAGAACATGGACGAGGATGAACTGTCGCAGCACGCAGGAAGAATAGGTGTTTTTGCAAGAGTGGCCCCCGAACACAAGCTCAAGATCGTAAGAGCCCTTCAGAAAGCCGGACATGTTGTGGCAATGACCGGTGACGGCGTGAATGACGCCGTGGCCCTGAAACAGGCCGATGTGGGTGTGGCCATGGGAATACAGGGCACGGAGGTAAGCAAGGAAGCTTCGGACATAATCCTGCAGGACGACAGGTTCGCAACGATAGTTCTGGCCATAAAGGAAGGCCGCAGGATTTTCGACAACATCAGAAAATCGGTGCTTTTCCTTTTGTGCTGCAACCTCAGCGAAGTGCTGACGGTTGTGGGGGGAATACTGTTCCGGATGCCGGCGATACTTCTCCCGCTCCAGATACTGTGGATAAATCTGATAACGGATGTGGCGCCGGCGCTTGCGCTGGCTCTTGACCCGGCCGAATCCGACGTGATGAAAAGGCCGCCCAAAAAACGTATGGAGGACATACTGACCCGGGACCACAAGTTCAACATCCTTCTGTACGGGATCATCATGAGCCTGGGTGTGTTCGCGGCCTTCGGCTTTTCTCTTGTTACGCACCCCGGCGATGGTTCGCGAGCGGCCGAGATGGGGTTCCATACGCTGGTCTTTGCGCAGCTCTTCTTTGTGTACAACGTCAGGGGCAGGAGCCTTTTCCGGAACCCGGGGCAGTTGTTTTCGAACCTCTGGCTGATAGGCGGTGTCGGGTTTTCCATGATGATACAGGTGGGCATTACATATGTCCCGGTTTTCCAGAGAGCTCTGGACATAGTTCCCCTGGCGGCGGATGAGTGGCTGGTTGTCGCCGCAGGCGCCCTGTTGCCGACTCTTCTGGCCCAGGTCCGCAAGTTTTTGCGAGGCGACTGAACGGAATGAAGGCAGTTGTAGGGTTCAGCGGCGGAATAGACAGCGTGGCCTGCTGCATGTCCCTGTTGAAACAGGGTTACGCCGTGACCGCCGTTTATCTCAGACTTTCGCCTTTTTCCGGGGATTTCGAGATCGAAAGGGTTAAAAGCCTCGCCGCCAGAATAGGTGTAGAAATAGAGATCAAGGACGCCCGAAAGTGTTTTGAGGACCTGGTTCTGGCCCCTTTCAGGGATGCGTATTCCGCCCTGAAGACACCTAATCCATGCGTGGAGTGCAACGCTGCCGTCAAGTTTCCTCTTCTGCTCGAAGAGGCCGACAGACTTGAAGCCGGTTTCGTGGCGACGGGACACTACGCAAGGATAGTGGAAGAAGAGGGCGAAATGTTTCTGGCGCGAGGCGTGGACAAGGTAAAAGATCAGAGCTACATGCTCTATCGACTGCCCCAATCGGTCTATCACAGGCTGGTTTTCCCCCTGGGGGGTCGTTTCAAAAAGGATGTGGCCGGAGAAACCGAAGCGATTTATCCGGAGTTCTTCACGGGAGTACCTGAAAGCAGGGATCTTTGCTTTGTGGAAAACGGTGGAGCGCCGGAATATCTGCGCGAACAGGGCATGGAATGGCCCGAAGGCCCCATATCCACCAAGGGTGGAGAAATACTGGGAAAACACCGCGGCCTGGGCCGCTACACTATCGGACAGAGGAAGGGACTGGGTCTTTCGGGCGGGCCATGGTTCGCGATCGCAAAAGACAGCAAGACAAACACTCTTTTCGTAGGCGGGCCGGATGAGCTTGCAGCCACACGCGTAACCTGCAGAAAGCCGGTCTGGCGTTTGATGCGGACGGACCTTCCACATCTGACGGGGCAGCACAGATACAGGGCCGGAGCCGTTCCGGTAACGCTCGAAAACCCTACCCTTGAAGGTTTCATCGTCAGGGCCTCGGATGGCCGCTGTTTTACCGGCGCGGCTCCGGGGCAATCCATGGTATTGTATTCCCGTGACAGGGTAATAGGCGGTGGTATTATTGAATCATCGGAGAGGAGGGGCTTGGGGCATGACGATCGACGACATGCGTGTTCCCGTGAAACAGCTTAGAAAATCGACTGCGCCGTCATCGCTTGGTTTCAGCACCACGGAAGAAGTAGAGTGCCTTGGCCAGCTGATCGGACAGGAAAGGGCCGTAAAGGCCGTTGATTTCGGTCTGGAGGTCGGCGCCAAGGGGTACAACATCTTCGTCGTCGGAGACCATGGAAGCGGACGTACCACCTATTCTCTTGAAAAACTGAAAGAACGCGCGGCAAAAGAGCAGGCGCCCGACGATTATGTCTACGTCTACAATTTCGATGATCCCGAAGAGCCCATGGCTCTCAGTATGCCGGCGGGACAGGCGAAAGAGCTTGCCGCTCACCTTGACGACCTGGTGGATGATCTTAAGGTGGCTTTGAGCAAGGCCTTTGAAAACAGCCAGTACGAGGACGCCAAGGCCCAGCTCGTAAAGGAATTTCAGGAGAAAGTGAACGGCTTCATGGAAGAAATGCGCACATGGGCCTTCAGCAAGGGGTTCGCCATCAAAAGGACCCCGCAGGGGTTCGTGAACATACCACTTGTTCCCGGTGCGGAAGAGGAAGCGCCGGATGAAACGGCGGAACAACAGGAAGACAAACCCGAAGTAAAAACCGAAGAAACAACCGAAGACGGATCTGAAACCACACAAAAATCCGAACAGTTCAAGGAAATGCAGCAGGAGGACTTTGAAAAACTGACGGAAGAAGATCAGAAAAAGCTGCAGGCTGTATCCGAGGAAATTTCGCAGAGGACTCTTGAAGTTCTACGCACTATAAGAGACAACGAAAAACAGCTGAAGGAGCAGATCAAAGAGCTGGAAGCCGAAATATGCCGGACGGCCATCAAGCCCGGGCTCAGGGAAACAAGGGAGCTTTTCGGGGAGAGGGAAACCGTTGTAAAGTGGCTGGACGCGCTCTCTGAGGATATTATCCATAACTTCAACATGTTCATTGCGGCCGCCAGGGATGAAGGGGCCGAAGTGGATTTCAGCAGGTACCAGGTAAACGTCTTTGTCTCTAACGATCCGGAGCGGGGAGCCCCAGTGATATGTGAGACGAACCCGACCTACTACAACCTGTCTGGAAAAGTGGAGTACGAGAGCAGACAGGGAATGCTGACAACCGATTTCCGCAAAATAATAAGCGGGGCCATTCACAGGGCGAACGGCGGATATCTGCTGCTTCACGCCGAAGAGGTGCTCAGGAACTACATGTCCTGGGACGCGCTGAAGCGAGCGCTGAGGACCCAGGAGATCACTATCGAAAACCTGGGCGAGCAGCTGGGCGTTATACCGGTTTCATCTCTGAGACCCCAGGCGGTGCCGGTGGATCTGAAGGTCGTCGTGATCGGGGCCAGATACCTGTACCATCTGCTAGCTATTTACGATCCCGAGTTCCCCAAGCTTTTCAAGATCAAGGCGGATTTCGACGTCGATATGACAAGATCCACTGAAACGGAAAAACAGATGGCATGTTTCGTGGCGGGTTACGTCGCGAAGGAGGATCTCAGGCATTTTACCCCTGAAGGCGTAGGCGAACTTATCGAATGGTCGGCGCGTCTCGCAGGCCACGCTTCCAGAATGTCGACTCAGTTCAACAGGATCGCTGAGGCGGTTGTGGAGGCATCCGCCTGGGCGGGAGTAGAGGGCGCCGAAACAGTTGAGGCAAAGCACGTAAGAAAAGCACTGGCCGAACGGAAATTCCGGCTTGATCTGGTTGAGGAACGTGTCCGCAGGGCTTTTGAGGAAAAGACCATCGTCATAGAAACAACGGGTTCGAAAACGGGCCAGATCAACGGCCTTACTGTCATAGACATGCAGGATCACGCTTTTGGACACCCCGTTCGTATTACCGCTAACGTCTACATGGGTTCCGAGGGCGTGGTCAACATAGAAAGAGAAGTCAAAATGACGGGTCCCATCCATAACAAGGGGCTTTTGATACTGGAAAGCTACCTGGGAGGCGCGTACGCCCAGAAGATGCCTCTTTCTCTAACCGGAAGAGTCACCTTCGAACAGACCTACAGCGGCATCGAGGGCGACAGCGCGTCTTCTACGGAACTCTACTGTCTTGTATCCGCGCTGTCGGATGTTCCGTTGAAGCAGGGAATAGCCGTGACAGGGTCTGTTGACCAGCACGGCAATGTGCAGCCTATCGGAGGGGTCAACGAAAAAATCGAAGGGTTTTTCGAGTACTGCAAGGTCGGCGGCCTCAACGGGGAGCAGGGCGTAATGATACCGGAAAGCAATCGTATCAATCTCATGCTGGACCACGAGGTCGTAGAAGCGGTGCAGAAGGGCCTGTTCCATATATGGGCGGTAAGCACTATAGACGAGGGTCTCAGGATACTTACAGGCGAGGAACCTGGAGCTGTGGACGAAGATCTGTGCTATCCCCCCGATACAATTCACGGCAAGGTTATGGCCAGGCTCGACGGCTGGATGCGGCGCTCGGCAAGGATCAAAAAAGAGGCCGGGGGCGTGTGCCCTGAATCACGAAGGGACAGGGAGGAAAACGGCGACGACGAACACGACGATACGGATGAACAGGAATGAATGAAATATCAACGAACATGGATGTATTTACATCGCCGGACCCCGTATGGGTCCGGCGATGCCTGGATATTCTTGAAACACTGTGGGGCAGGGAGCAAAGCCCCTATCATGTCGAAACAGGAGACCCCCTTTCGGGTCTGATCCTTACCATTCTTTCACAGCACACAAACGACAAAAACCGTGACGTTGCCTTCAAACGGCTGCGGGAAGCTTACCCGACATGGAAGGATGCCGCCGCCGCGTCTCCCGGTCTTGTTGAAAAGGCCATTTTGCCTGCTGGACTGGCGCCTACCAAGGCTTTGAGGATACTGTCCGTACTTGAGATCATTAGGAACGAAATGGGTGAATACAGCCTTGAAGCCCTGCGATCGTGGCCGACGGGGCGGATCGAGTCGTTTTTGGTCGGACTTCCCGGAGTTGGCCCCAAAACCGCGGCCTGCGTGCTGCTTTTCGATCTCGGGAGGGACGCTTTTCCCGTTGACACCCACGTGGCCCGGGTCTCCAGAAGGATAGGCTGGTTCCCTGAAAAAACGACCCCGGGTGAAATGCAGAATGTCCTGGCGAAAATCGTTCCGAGCGAGAGACATCTGGGCGGTCACCTGAACATAATCGCCCACGGAAGAGCGGTCTGTCGCGCAAGAGGGCCGGGATGCACTGCGTGCCCGCTTGCGGCGATGTGCGTTTTCGCCGAAAGGGGCGACTAACCATGACCAGATCAGGCGGAGGGCAATACCACGTCGCCTGCGCACGCTGCGGTTCATACGACAGCGCCGAAGTGTCACAGGCGATGAAGTCCGTTATGGGTGTTCTTCACCCGCCCATATCCGAAGATGTTCTGCTAAAGGTGAACCTCCTGGCGCCCAGAGACCCGGAAAAAGCCGTAACAACGCATCCACGGGTCGTTTCCGCGTGCATCGACTGCATACGAACGGGCAGATCAGAAGCGGGGATACATATCGCGGACACCCCCGGATACATATTTCTCGACCAGAAGGAAGAACTGTTCCGTAAAACGGGATTCAAAGCGCTTGCCGAAACTGAAACAACAGGGCTCTCACTTCTTTCGGACAGAGGGTACAAAGAGGTGGAGTTGCCGGAAGGAGTGGGCCTGAGCGTTGTAAGAGCGGCCTCCAGAGCCGTGGAAGCTCCCTGTCTGATGAGCGTGGCCCGACTTAAAACACATGTCGAGACGGAGATCACCGGCTGCCTGAAGAACATGTTCGGAATGGCCGATACGGATACCCGCAAGAAGGCGCATTCGGGCGTTTCTCTTGACAGGCTTTCTCATGCGGTCGTCGATATTTTTTCAGCAAGAATCCCGGATTACTGCGTGCTCGACGCTGTTGTTTCCATGGAGGGTGACGGTCCTTCTCATGGTTCGCCCGTACATACCGGCTGGTTGCTGGCGTCGGACAACGCTCTTGCCGTTGATGTCGCGGGAGCCGTCATCATGGGCTACTCCGACCCCTTTTCAATTCCTCTTTTGCGCGTAGCGGCGCAGCGAGGGATGGGACCTTCATCAATGGACGAGATCGAACTGACGGGGGCCGACTGGAAAGACCTGGTTTGCCCGGGCTTCAGAAAATCCTCGTCCCGGCTTCGGCTGGTTCCGATCGGCCTCAGGGGGCTGGCTCACAGAATGGTATATCTGTATCCCCGGCTTAATCCGGAGACTTGCACCGGATGTGGGATTTGCGAAAAGGTGTGTCCCGCAAACGCCATTCATTTAGAGTCGGGCAGACCCGTTATCGACGTGAACGCCTGCGTAAGGTGTCTGTGCTGTCACGAGATGTGTCCTACGGGGGCAATGGAAGTGAAAAGGAGCCTGCTCTGCAGGTTGCTGGGTTAAAGCGACGGGCCCCCTCACGCGAGGGGGCCCACTCTTGTTCGAGGAACCGGAAACCTATTCTTTTTCCTTGAGCCTTTCCAGCACCAGTTTGTATCCGTCGGAGCCGTATTCGAGAAATTTCTTGACCCTGCTTATCGTTGCAGTGCTAGCCCCTGTCTGCTGGGCTA